>ERZ1032022.86-NODE-86-length-22511-cov-29.711436_pt1 | contig 22511 bp, 19 predicted proteins | sample MGYA00516699_ERZ1032022 | MGnify/ENA primary metagenome ERZ1032022 (study PRJEB33719, sample SAMN04261294) | wastewater metagenome | biome: rural village; feature: human; material: feces | host: Homo sapiens | place: El Salvador | collected 2013-01-07 ... | reverse complement strand
TGCCATAGCAAGCTGGATCGGCTGCCCGAATCCTTGTCTATTCCCTTGTTGTAGCCGTGGAATGCACCGACGTTGGAAAGATCCTGACAGGGAAAAGAATAGGTGAGAATATCTATTCCGTCCGGCATTTCCTTTCCTTCCAGAGCACTTATATCGACAAAGTTATGATTTCGCTTGATGCTGGTATAGATGTATCGCAGGGATTCCACTGAATATGTACGCAGAGCTTCATATTCTAGTGGTGCCTTTCCTGAATTGCTGAATGTATAGTGGCTCATTTTTTCAAGGAGTTCATCCTTAGACATCCGCGCAATATCCGCCGGAATATCTGTTCCTCCATGAATCATATCATAGGCTACGATTGCATGGACATCCCACTCGCTTGTTCCGACTGTATTTATCTTTACACCAAGATTTTTCAGGGCAGCTGCTTGACTTCCGATGCCGCTGAACAATTCAACAATATTATACGTTTTCTCCATTTGTGACTGATATTCCTTCCGACTCCAGTTTTTCCTTGATAGAAAGCACCGACCTGATCATGTTCATTGTCTTGTACGGCACCTTCCCTGAAGCGGAGACAGGAATATTTCCCGTCGATGAAAGCTGCACGACTTGCTTTAACAACGTCTGTTCCTGATAAGACAGCATTGAACGCCTGATACCAGCATCCATCAATTTGCTCCAATATCCATGACCCAACGCAACCACACCCATCACAACCTTGAGGTCATTGGATTCCTTGGCTTCTTTTTTCGCAGAAGTTTCTTCCTCCTTGATAAGCGATACAGGAACCAGCTCGTCCATAAAGGCTACTGAAGGGGTATATGTTTTATCGGCCTTATAATCTTCCCATGTAGATTCTTTTTTACAGTATTCCGTGACAATCATACCATGGCTGTCGCAAATGAAGTCATTGGTCTGCTTGGTCACAATTTCAATTTCATGCATGAATGCAGGCGACAATGCCTGTTTCTGCCAGATTGCATTCCAGTTCAGCGAATATCCATCCGGAATCTTGCTGAGGATCTTTGCAATCGTATAGGGCACAATATTGAGCTTATAGCCGCCCACTTTGTACCAAAAGCCCGTCGGACGTTTTTCGCTGTCCTTATGACTTTCAAGGTAGTTATCAACAGCCCGGAAAATAATCGCTGCGCAGATTCCTTTTTTGAAGTAGAATTCATTGAAGGAATCATTGTTCCCACGGTATTCCTTGCTGATGTCATTTCCGAATTCCTTCATGACCCAGTTCTTGCCTTTGGAAACGATGTGTGGCTTGCAGGCAACCGTTGTCAGGTACATACCCAGCTGCTCTTTTGTGATGACCTGATCCTTCGGGAATTTTTTCTGGAAACGCCTCAGTTCATCGCCGCGAAGTTTCACCTGTTCCTGCTGGTATTTCTTACGGGATCGCTCATAATACCAGCCTGTCGGGATCGTATATCTCGCCGGAGGTGCAAGGCACTTCTTCGACATCTTTTCCATCCAGATATGGAACGGGTCATTGGAGAACAGATCCGCTGCCGTGACCTTATTCTGGCTGTTGGCATAGCGGGCAATTGCCTGCACCATCTCGTCATAGAAGCGGACACCGTCCTCGTTTTCCGTTTCCCGGTCCTCGATCACAGTCAGCTTCATCGGGACATAAATGCCTTCCAGCTCAACGTTGGTCTTTTTCAGAACAGCATCCGCCAGCGTTGCGGTCGTCTGTCCGCCGTTGATGATCTGGAAATCCACTATCTTTGTAATTAGATTCTGTCCATTGATATTCTCAACTTCCACGCCCTTTGCGGTTGTTGCTATTCCATTATTATAGGTAAAGAACTTTGTTGCATCGTTGTTTATTGTTCTTTTTATACCATTGTTGACACTCTTGCTTCCACTGGTTCCCAGAAAGGCACGGACATTGCCTTCCAGTACCTTACTTCCGTAGGCAATGTATATCTCGGCCAGAAGTTTTCCCGGAATGATTGCAATATAGGCTTCATACCCAAGGTTCTCACCAATGTCGCCCTTTATGCACGGAATACCATGAACTCCGACTTCAGAAAAATCCTTCGGGATATCAATGACAACCGGCTCATTGCTGTTTGTCATTTCCATTTCATAGAAACGTTCCGGATACCACAGGTTGATTTCCAGCGGTTTACCGTTAAAGTCTGCTTTCTTGATCTTTTTGGTTGTGCGGGTTTTCTTTGCGGCTCCCTTTTTCTTCCGGATCGTTGTTTCCAGAAGATTGGCATCCAGCAAGGCTGTGTCCAGTTCCTTATTGGTAAGAACATAGAACTTGATTTTCAGAATCAGCTGCGGGTCGTCGATATTGCAGGTCATCCGCTTGCGGAACATCCTTGCAACCCGGAGGATGTCATCCGAATCATCGAAGTAGTCCTCCATCCGGCCATTGCAGACCTCATCCAGAAAATAATACAATCTCCAATACAATTCGTCAACCCTGCTTCTGGTGAGGTTGGCGGCATTTTCTGAATCCTGAAAGTCACTGATGAACAGAATCAAACTGTGATCCGTTTCATCAAAACAGTAACCATCTGCACGCATCAGGCGATTTCCGCGCCCTCTCTTGTCGCCCATACCAAAGCGGACAGGATCATTAACTTCATCATAGTCAACCAGAAGGCTCAATGTCCTGTTCAGGAATTCATCCTCCGTATCCGTCCCGTTGATGGCCGAATCGTTGCGCAGAGATTCCAGAAATTCCTTTTTATACGCCTGATAGTCCATTATACGGCCTCTTGATCTTTCAGTTTGTACTGCTCAATTTTCTGAAGCAGAATTTCATACGATGCCTTGCAGATTGCCTCTGGCAGCAACTCATGCGTCAATCTCGGAAAACCGTTTGTCACACGATACCGGTTGCAGCTTCTTATCTCATAGATAAAGTCATCGTAGTAGTCATTGTACACATATCCCTGAAGGGCAACCTTTGCCATAAAATCATTCCGGTCTTCATCCGATGCAAAAAGGCTTCTTGTCTCCAGAATCAGCTTGTTGAGATTCACACCATTGTAAGCGGCACTCATCTTTTCCAGAAAGAAAACCACAAGTTCTCCGTCCGTGCTGCTTTCAAGCTGCTCGATGGAGGATATCTTCACTGCCGGTATCCCACGGTGAATGGTTTTTACCTCATACCACGAATCTCCATAGGAAAAGTCCTTATGTGTGAGTTCCTGCCCACTCCAGCTCTTCAGCGCATTCTCCAGCCCGATCTGTTCTGCCAGTTTCCCACGCAGGAACAGGATTTCTCCGATCAGCCCCATGATTTCGGGTTCTGCAAGGAATACATGTTTGGAACCCACAAATAATTTCTTCCACTGGAAGAAACGGTTGACAATGGTCTGATATCCTTGCCCCTTGTCGCTGATGCCACGCGATTGCTCTATCAGGTCATCGCAAAATTTGAAGAACAATCCTTTTATCTCTTCATCGCACAAGGAAAAACGGATTGTATTGTATTTTTCATTCTTGTACTGATTCACATCAATAGCCGATGTGCCCGTCACTTTTCGGGCTGTGAACCCTGCCCGGAGTTCGATGGCTTTTCGCCCTTTTTCGTCCAGACCAATGTACAATTCCAACGGATGCTGATTGTCCACTCTCGAAAAATATCCGGGTCTCAGAAAAGCCGCAAAACGTTCCTCCATGGCACCTGTCATTATTCTTCCCTTCCTTCCGCAAGAATTTCATCGCGATCAAACCAGTTGTAGACACGATTAGCCTTGTAGCGGGTAGAAACAAGACCGGCTTCCTCATCATTGCGCGGCAGGCCCAACGCCAGACCTACTGCCGACGCGTTTCCCATCGCATCCCGGAACTCTGCTTCCTGCTTTTTCTGGGTTTCATCCGCCACCCCGACATCAATCAAATAGATGAGAAGCAAAGGCTTTCTGTCTTCAACAAACCGGAACCATGTATCAGAGGGATATTCTCTTTTTTCATCGAATGGCATACCTTTTTCTCGTTCATAAAATTCTCTGAACGATGCCTTGGCTCCTTCGATGATTTCTTCTGCCGTTTTTCCATTGAAATCAACAATTCCTGTCAGACCGTCTCCCGGACCACCCAATTTACCCTTTCTGCCGATACTCAGTCTGTCGAGTTCACTGTCAATAACACAGGTTTTTCGCTCAACGCAAGCAATTTTCTGACCGCAGATATCCACTGTTTTATCCGGGTTTCCTCCATCCATAAAAGCTACATCAAAAACGTCAATGGACGCGTCCGTACATCCGCTCAGGAACGTAGAAATCTGTTTCGGATCGAAATCGGAACTGTATTTCGACACAGAAAGACTGCTGAGGAAGGATATAATGAGTTCTTTCGGAACATCCGATAATATAAATCTTCCTTTTCGCCCTGTTGTTGTAACTCTACGCTCAAACACATCACCTTTGGCAAGGCATTCACTTACAAGACTTGTCACCGCCTTGAAGTTGTTTTTCTGGGCCTCAACATTGAACCGGAGATAGGGGGTTTCCACAATGCTTCCGAAGTAACTGGCCACCTTAAACTCATCTGTGGCGTTGCGCATTTTGTTGTAAGCCGTGATATTCAGTTCCGTAGAGTTGTTCCGCACACGGATGCCAAAATCGCGCGGCTTTTGACCCAGATCACGCATCCGAAACATGTCGCGCTTTAGTTCCTCCGTTGCATCCGCAATTTCCGCATACCACTCCGCAGATGCCTTATGTGTCCAGATGCGGAAAAGGTCTTCATATCCACGCCGGTATCCGAACCATCGTCCCATCTGCATCAAAACATCGTAGGTACAGGTGTTCCGATAAAAATAGCTGATGATGAGTCCTTCCAGCGTCAGACCACGGGACAGTGCCAGACCACCGATTGCAATCACACGCAGGGATTCGTTTTTCGGATATTCAAGTTTCTCAGAAGACTTGGAACTGTTTACCACTTTTATCTGGATTTTCTCCATCGCATCGAAAAGTGCTGCTGCAACTTCATTCCATGTAAATCCGCATTTTTCATACTGCGTCTGCCAGACCTTATAAATCCGATTCAGCACCGGGTCTTTCATGGACAGTTCAAAGTCACTGCAAAGATTATACTTCAGCGACCGGTATGCTTCCGCATGAATCTTCTCGACGACTTCCTTGATATACTTCTGAACCTTGACAAACCGGGAGATGTTGATCAGCATAGACCGATGCTCTCTTTGATCACCCCGCAGATCTCGGATTGCATTCGCCAGATAAAAGGCATAGATGGCATCTGTCATGCTTTCCGGGAGTTTGCCTTTCCAGTCCTTTTTGTGCTTGAAATAGAAAGAATAGCCGTCTTCTTCTTCCCGGCCTGCATCCGTTATATAAACCAATTGCGAATGGAATTCTGCGTCCTTCGGAAAAATTCTTGTTGGTCCGATGTAGTTGCTGGGTGTCGGAAGCGCCACAATGAAATCTTCCGGGAAAAGGTCATGCGTTTCCATTTTCTCCGTCGTTTCCGGATCGATGAAAACGTTGGCAAACGGCGTGGCCGTGAACCCGACATAGTTGGACTTTGTGAACACATCAGCCAGCTTCCGGATCAGCTTATTGATCTTGGTCGGATCCTCTTTGTCAGAACTTGTATTGATGGATGCGTTGTCCGCCTCATCGTCGATCATCAGCATCGGCATATCAATCTTGTGTGTCCGCGGATCTGCATTCAGGTCAATCAGCCATTTCGTCAGCTTGGTGAGCGTTGTGGTGTTCTTCTTGATGACAAAGACAACTGCATCCTTATCTGCGCCAAGCGACACCGCTATTTTATCCGAGTTCCCACGGAAATCACTTGCACGGGAGGTCAAGGCCATTGCATGAATCGGCTTGTTGTCGAGACCCACGCCAACGCGCTTTCCTCCGGTGGTATTGGCCGACATATCAATGCCGATAAATCCTTCTTCCACACGCTCCTGTGTCTGTTGCCGCAAGGATTCAATTGTGCCGGTCAGCAGAATGAATACTTTGTAGCCTGCATCTGCTGCTTTGCAGATGAAGCCGATATAGGTCGAGGTCTTGCCAGACTGCACGTCACCGATAATCAGGCCACGTTTCAGAACCGGCTTTCCGTAGTCAGCCTTCGGGTCCAGAATATAATTCATCAGTTTCTGATCCAGCGTATCATTACCGAGCGTGCTGACCACATTCGGGCTGAAATGCTTTTCATCAATCAGATAATTCTTGTACCGTGTCCAGAAGTTCTGCTGTATTTCCGCTTTCCTGTCGTCATACCAGTTGGTCTGTTCGTAATCTGCCAGAATACTTTCACCAGGATGTGCCTGTATCTGGTATTTATAAGCGACGTCCCGTTTGACTGCTGCAATCTCATCATCGCTGTAAGGCACACCACTGATAAACAGCGATTTCTGGATGAGATCTTCCACAACACTTTCATCCAGCGCATTATCCACACGTTTCATCTGTATCAGCTTATCAACCATGCTTGTCAGCATAGCGACCTTCTCAATATCGAGTCCCATTTTATGCCTCCCTGAGTTTTTCCGCCAACTCCGGATATTTGCAGAACGGTTCAGACTGGAACAGGCGTCCGATCACAGCATTGCGATCAGTTGCGCCTATATCCATGGACATCTTTATCAGAATTCTGGCCTTGCTCTCAATTTCAGCAACCCGTTCATCATCCACAGTATCATCAACGCGGTTCTGCGACTTGTCAATATAAATCTGCTGATAGGGAACCGAATTCTCGATTTCGTCCAGCACCATATCCAGTCGGTTCCATGTTTCATCATCCACTTTTTCTTTCAGAAGGTCAAAAATCCGGGAATTCCGGTTGATCCTGTATACGAACTGGTTATCCCGTTCTTTTATGCGGTCCCAGATGTAGTCAACCTTTTCATCCACTTTCTCAACCCGTCCGCGATAGGTCTGTGCCTTCACTGCAAGATCCATTGCTTCGTCAACAGCTTTCGTCAGGCGGTTGCGGATAATCGCCGGAATTGTGGCATGCTGCTTCTTGATATCAATTCCCCAGATGTCATCCAGTGAATTCGGAATATCAACCTTGATCCGGGCATACTTTGTCAGTTCATCCCGATGTCTGCCAAACCATGTTCCCCAGATTATCAACCGTTTGTTCCGATAAATATAAAATCCCTGCTTTGCCCGATAATTTTCAATCCCACCAGACAATCTCTTATCTTCTGCACTCAGGTCTTTCTGGAAGGGCAGAACAAATGGCTGAACGCTTACAATCCGTTCCTTTCCTTCAGAATCCTTGATTGGAATTTCAATTTTTCTGCGGACATTCGTTTTTCTGTGATTTTCAAGGAAAGGGTCCAATCCTGTCAGTTTATAATTGTTTACCATGATCGTCAGTGGATTCCGGCCCTCACCATTCAAATACCGGTGGAAAATCAAGGACAGATACTCTGCTGTTGCGTTCTGGTGTTTTCCGAGTTCTGCGTAAACATTTCCACTCGACTTCTCAATAAGATCAAAATTCTCCCAAAGAACAATCGTTCCGCTTTCTTTGTCGCTCAGAAAGTCAACATATCGGATTTCCGCAATCTGCTCCTTTGAGCAGTCAACCATATACCAATCTTTCTTTTCCTCAATGATGTCCAGATCCCATATATAGGCCGAAAGTTTACCGTCCTTTTTGCTCGCAACAGTCAACCGGCGGCACTGAGACAGAGAAGCTGCTTTCATTCCGAGCCCGAATCTTCCAAGATCATCCTCAGAGCGATTGGCAGATTTCAGCTGGCTGCCATATTTCATAGCATCCAGCAGTTCTTTCTTATTCATTCCGATACCATCATCGCAGACAGCAACGCAGCAGTCGGATGGGTCTATCGGAAATCGCAGCACAATGTTCCGGGCCTGTGCACTGACGCTGTTGTCCACAATATCCGCAATCGCTGCCTCAAAGGAATATCCCATCGCACGCATGGAATTCATCAGGACATCCGCAGTCGGCTTGTTCGCTTTCAGTTTTGCCATGATTCCTCATCTTCTTTCTGCTAAGGACAAGTAGTGCTTCGACAACTTATGATTTATTATATCAAAGTATACTCTCTGCCGCGTTCGCAGGCAATGCGTTTTGACTTAAAACACCAATCTCATTGTCTTTCCTGTATCTTTTCACAAAAAATCCAGTTTGCATTTGTTGATTGCTCTAGCATCTGCAAGCAGTGCCTCTGTATATACAAAGGCTCAAACACGCATGGCATTGCAAATTTGCCGTGCGTATTCTGCTTGTTGGGATGCAGTCCCAATCCCTGTGAACATCACGGAACCGTGATGGCTGTGCACTCTTACAGAGTGCTGAAAGAGCGTTTTGCAGAAACGCGAAGCCTGCATCGGCACGATGCAGAACAACAGGTTTGGGCTGTGCCCAACAAGCTCTTGCAAGACAAGGGGCTTTGTATATACAAAGACATTGCTTGCAAGAGAGCTTCGGCGTACCAGAATGGTACCACGAAGCACTGCTTGCAGAAGCCATTGCATCCATCTGAATTGTCAATTCCGCTCGCAGCTGTTATACTGGACTCATCAAAAATTTTTCAGGAGGCAGTTGCCGTGACCGCAAAGCAAGTTCAAATCGGAGATAGACCCTGCCGTATTTACGGCGCAGACTGCGCCGAATATCTTCTGCTTCAGATGACGGATGAACACGAATTGCAGCGCATGGACAACGAAGTTGCAGCCATTGCACAGGGCGCAGCACATCCGTTTCTGTTTGCTGCGGTTCCGGTGGAAAGTTGGAACGATGAACTTTCCCCGTGGAAAGCCCCTGCTGTTTGGGGAAAGCAAGGCTTCGGTGGCAATGCTGCGGACACCCTGCGCTTTCTGACGGAACCGTTCATTCCCACGCTGAAGCAGCAGTTTCGTCTCCCGGAAGACATCAAAATCATTCTGGGCGGCTATTCGCTGGCGGGATTGTTTGCACTGTGGGCATCCACTCAGACAAAGCTGTTCTACGGTGTCGCCGCCGCATCCCCCTCTGTGTGGTTTCCGGACTGGATGGAGTTTGAACAGCGGCACCCGATGCAGGTACAGCACATTTATCTGAGCCTTGGCGACAAGGAAGAGCACACGAAATACGCCGTCATGGCTGTGGTGGGCGATAACATCCGTGTCCTGCACAGCCGACTTATAGAGCGTGGCGCAGACTGCACCCTTGAATGGAACAGCGGCGGGCATTTCAAAAACGCTGACCTGCGCACGGCGAAAGCCTTTCGGTGGGTGATGGAGGAACACACATGACCATTTTGATTGATGCCGACGGCTGCCCGGTGGTGGACCTGACATTGCAGATTGCAAAGCGGTTTGGCGTTCCGGTCATCATCCTGTGCGACACCTCTCACCAAATCGAGCGGGAAGGTGCGCAGACGCTGGTGTTCGACAAAGGAGCGGACAGCGTGGATTTTGCTCTCGTCAACCGGGTAAAACCGGGAGATGTGGTCGTAACACAGGACTACGGGCTGGCGAGTATGTGCCTTGCCAAGTGCGCCCGGGTGCTGAATCAAAATGGCTTGGAATACACCGCCGACAACATAGACGCTCTCATGCTGCGGCGTTATGAAAACAAAAAGCTCCTTCGTGCCGGAAAGCACCCCAAGGGGAGCCCAAAGCGGACGAAGGAGCAGGATGTCAGGTTTGCGGACACGCTTGAGAAGACTCTGAGCAAAAATTATTGATACATTCTTTTGGAAGGCTGGAGAAATCCAGCCTTCTTTTTTGGCGAATATCGATTTGAATGATTACATCTTGGCTACAGATTGTAAGTTGTGGGTGCAGAATAGCCCTTTTCATGGGCTCGTATATAGAGGGGTATTTCTTCGGAGTATCTTCTTTCACGAATGTTTGCTTGTACTCGTATGATTATTATGACAATTCCGTTTAATAGCAGACGCACGATTTGCAAATGCAAATTGTGACTTTTTTGTTAATTTTCAAAAGCATTGCTACGTTTTGGCCTTTCTCGATGCCTACCAATTAGAGGGACAATTTTTCGGAAGCCCTAAATTCCGAAGATTTTCTATAAAAAGCGGCTCCTTGAAAACAGAACAGTTCAATTGTCCGGTACTTCACAAAAGGTACTTCTGTAACTCGCAGCACGGTCATAACGAAGACGGGGTGGCTGAAATGCCAATGGTGCGGTGCAAGCCCGCCGCCGGATGATTCCCCACTCCTAGGGTGCCGAGGGCGAATATGGGAGACCCATATCGTATTGACGCAGACGGGATTGTAACCCTATCCGCGATGCGAGAGCTGGAATTGCTACCAGTTCTCTCTACATTACCACCTATCCTCAGGTGACACACTTTTTGACATTATGAAGGCTTCTTTTAGGAGTTCACTTTTGTCTGCCTATTACAATTCGGTTACAGAATTGCCTTGGATGCTATGGAATGCCCTATTTCAAAGGTTCGTATATAGAGGCATCTTTTTTCAAGACCACCCTCAACTTCAGGCACTGCCATTGTTGCAAAGTTTCGCCCTCCATCGGTTGCCCCATGGACCGACGTTATTTTAACCAAGAAGCTACTTCGGCTATATTTTCCAAGAACTTTTTAACAAATTTCTTTTTCGGGTTACTTTTTGGCCTTTCTCGATGCCTACCAATTAGAGGGACAATTTTTCGGAAGCCTTAAATTTCGAAGATTTTCTATAAAACTCTGTTCTTTGAAAACAGAATAGTTCAATCGTCCGGTACTTCACAAAAGGTACTTCTGTAACTCGCAGCCCGGCCATAACGAAGACGGGGTGGCTGAAATGCCAATGGTGCGGTGTGAATCCGCTGCCGGACGATTCCCCACTCCTAGGGTGCCGAGGGCGAATATGGGAGACCTATATCATATTGACGCAGATGGGCTGCAAGTCTATCTGCGATGCGAGAGTTGAAACTACTGTCAGCTCTCTTTACATTGTCACCTGAACGCAGCCTTGCTACAAAGGATGACACACTTTTTGACCTTAAACTACTTATGCAGAAGGAGTGCCTATGAAGTTTAACGATGCCTATTCCCAGATGTTTCCCGGTTACCCCGATGCCGTCAGCCTTCAGCAGGCTGCGGAGATGCTTGTTCTGAACCGCCACACGGTCGGGGAACTGATCCGTTCCCGCCGCCTGTTTGCGCTTAAAATCGGCCGCAGCTACCGTATCCCGAAGCTGAGCGTAATTGAGTTCCTGCTCACCGGACAGAGCACCTTCCCGGCTGGAAATCCGCCGCTGGATGTGGTATGCTGTGGGTGCAGCAACGGACAGCACGCCTGTTGACCCAAAGGAGGTTTATGGTGAAAACTACAGGGTCTGTCCAAGAGAAAAATGGACGTTTCTATTTCGTGATCAATCTTTATGATGCCAACGGCAAGCGGAAGATCAAGTGGATTTCCACAGGTCTGACCGTCCGGGGCAACAAGCGCAAGGCAGAATCCATGCTCCGGGAAGTATTGCTCCACTATGATGAGACCGGGGAGCTGCCCACAGGGCGGGGCGGAGCCTACGAAAAAGTAGATGCTAAAACCGCCAAGCCCCTGCCGTTGCCCCTCCAGCCCGTCAACAAGTCGGAGATGTTGTTTCTGGACTATCTCAACGAGTGGGTGCAAGTCCATAAAGCATCCATCCAGTCTGCAACCTTTATCAGCTACAATCGGATGATCACCGGGCGCATCACGCAGTATTTTGAGCCGCTGGGCTTGAAGCTGTGCGAGGTCACGCCGCAGGTGCTGGATGAGTTTCAGGAGAAGATCTTGCTGGAGGGCTACACCACCAACACGGTCATTCACTACCACGCCATCTTCGGTAAAGCGTTCAAGGATGCCGTCCGCAAGGATTATCTGGAAACCAACCCGATGCTGAAAGTTGACCGCCCGAAGAAGAACAGCTTCCGGCCCAACTTCTACTCCAAGGATGAAGTCCAGCAGCTGCTGGAAGTATCGCAGGATGACCCCCTGCACCTGTGCATCCTCATTACGGCCTACTATGGCCTGCGCCGCAGCGAGGTGTTGGGGCTGAAGTGGTCGTCTATCGACTTTGAGCGCAAGTCCATCACCATCAATCACAAGGTGACGGAACAGTTGGTGAACGGCAAGTACGTTCCTGTGGTCAGCGATGTGATGAAGAACAAGACCAGCTGCCGTACTCTGCCTCCGCCCTGTTCTCATCCTTACCATCTAGCCGCAAAAAAGGCACCAGCCTGAGCTGATGCCTTTTGTTGGCGGAGATGGTGGGATTCGAACCCACGTGCCCGGTTAAGGACAAAACGATTTCGAGTCGTTCTCGTTACGACCACTTCGATACATCTCCATAATAAACCTTATACAGTATAGCAAAAAAGCCGGTTGCCGTCAACAGTTTTCTCCAAGTGGCACGCAGTTTGAATTGGCTTTACACAAAAACAGGCCGCTGCACAAGATCCTGTGCGGCGGCCTGCGGTCATAGTTCAGCTATGATACGTTTAGTCCTTGCTGGTGCTCTGATTTGCGATGAAGTCATCGTACACCTTCTTGGAGATCTCCCAATTCATGGAATACTCGGAGTTCTCGCGGATGGGAATATACTGGAACACTACGGTATCGTCATCATTCAGAATGGGGAGGTTGGAAGCTGCCAGATGGATCGTGATGGGCTTGTTTTTCTCGATCCGGGTGGTCTCAGCGTCCAAGATCTGAACGCCGCCCTTGGTCAGGCTGAAATAGCGCGAACTGCCATCAGCAGCCTTCACTGCGACGGAGAAACGCTCAGAGTCCAAGGGAATGGGATTTGTGCGGGCAGACTCAATGTCCACCTCCATGGTGCAGGTGCCGTTTTCGATCTTCATGCTCCGCAGGCCGGCAATGACCTGTAACTTGCTAGTGATCGCGCCGGGCAGCGTCTTGCAGACAGGGTTGTTGGGATCCTGATATTCACAGCCGCCCAGCAGACTGGCACCGGCCACAGCCACTGCGGTGGCTGCCGAATACTTCAGGAATGCGCGGCGGGAAAATGTATAAGACATGGCTTATTCCTCCGTTTTTACCAGAATGTTAGGGCTCAGGTCGTAGACTTCAAAGCGTCTGCGTCCAACTCCCAGTTAGCGTTGAACTCGAAGTACTCCAGATCAGGATAGAAGGTAAAGGTCACCGGACCGTCCGTCCGTGCATTCAGACCCTTTGCGGACACAGTATAAGTAAAGGCCTCACCATTCTTGACCTGATGACTCGATGCACTCGAGTAGATCAGCTGAAGCTTATCGTTCTGATAGGCCAGATATCCGTCTGCCTTTACGGCAAAGTTTGCCTTGGTCACTTCCAGTGCATTCGGGCGACCGTTTTTCACCTCTAATTCGAAGGTGGTGGTATTGGATGCCGCATCGTATTCCACCTTCTTCAGTGTGGAAACGACCTTCAGCACCTTATTGCTGGTGCCGACGGCGTGCTGCACCGGAGCGTGCCCGCCGCAGCCGGTCAGCAGGCTGCTGCCCGCTACGACCACAGCGGTAAGTGCGGTATATTTCAAGAAAGAGCGGCGGGAAAATTCCCCAGTCATATTCGTTCCTCCTTTAGGACACATCAATACAGATTCTGCCATAAGGCACTACCTATACAATAGGCGAAACAAGGAAAAATGTCAATAATTTTTAGCAAAACAAATGTGAAGATTTTGTGGCAATATCGCACATTTTGGACGAGGCTTAAGTGAATCTTATGGCGATTTTGTCAGCTGCGGATCACGTCGGAGGCGTTCATGACAAAGGTCAGGCTCTTGCCATCCAGAAAAGTGGGGACATAGGTGACCCGCAGCTGCTTCCAGTCCTTGGGCACCATGAGCATCAGCACAACGTAGGCGCTGCCCTGCGGGGGCAGGCTCTCTGCATCGGAGAAACTCTGAGAATTGACGTTGTACAAAGAGATATTGGCGCAGCAGGCTGCGGGCTGGCCATCGCAGACGGCGGTGAAATCCGGGGTAGCAGCGGCCATGGCCTGAAAGTTTGCGTCCACGTTCTCCAGCGGGGGCACGGGGTAGGCCTCGTTGATGGCTTCAATGCCCTGTGCGCCGATGGCGTAGCTTTCGGTCTTGCTGCGGTTGAAGGTGGTTACCCGCACACCCAGATACTCGTAGCCTGCGGGCTGCACGGGATCCTGCGTCAGGTGGTACACACCGGTCAGCTGCACGCCCAGGCCGTTCCAGTTGCGGACGGTATCGCCGACCTTGACCTCCACTACGGTGTCATCACCGTTGGACTGACAGCCGCCCAGCAGGCTGGCTGCACCCAGTGCGGCGGCGGATACGCTGGTGCATTTAAGAAAGCTGCGGCGGGAAATGACAGTAGACATAACGTTATATCCTCCTTGAAGGGTCAGTTTCTTATTCTTCTTTCCTTGGTTATACCGTTTCTGGCGTGCAGATGCAAGAGCCCGGGGGGATTCTTTACAACAATTTCACAAGCGGGGTCACTCCTGCGGCGAAAGCCCCTTGACGTGGGTCTCGCTGGTTTTGACCAGATTTAACAGGCTGGGCGTGTACAGGGGAAACTCCCGCGTCAGGCTCTCGGTGGTCATGGCAAGGCAGGCGGGGTCTTTGACGCCCTCGCCGCCGTTTACGTCCTGCCCGTCCAGCAGCGCCTCTACATTGGCTTCGGACATCCGCATCACAGCGTCGGAATAGCCGTGCCAGCGGTGGGGCTCGATGCTGAACATACTGGAGGCATTATGCGGCTCTGCAGAGTAGAGCAGCCGGAACATCTTGGCCACCGCCATCATCAGGTAAGCGCTCACCTCGGTGGTCAGCGCCTTGCTGTGGCACTGGCCGATCTTGGCGTAGAGCACGTTCAGGCTATTGGAGATGAGTTTTTTGTTCATGGTGGGCAGCACGCTGCCGTGGTAGATATTGTCCTTCATCTTTTCAGGGTTGGGCAGATCCTCGGCAGAGAGCATCATGCCGTTGCGCTCGGCGCTGCGCCCCAGCAGGTAATCGCAGGAAACATTATAGTAATCTGCCACCCGCACCACAAAGTCCAGGCCGCACTCGCGGATGCCTTTTTCGTAGTGGGACAGCAGTGCCTGAGAGACTCCCAGATCCTCTGCCGCCTGCTTTTGGGTGATGCCGCGCTCCTTGCGCAGCAGCTTGATGATACGATTGAACTCCATGGTGTGCTCTCCTCAATGTCCGCAGGATCTATTTTTTGGTAACATCCTTGTTTTTGGTTTACAACAGGTTGATTATACACATTGGAAAACGACTTGTAAAGCAAGAAAAATGCCGATATTTTTCGTCTTTTTTCGTCATTATTGTCAAAAGTCTTGCCGGGGACCCCACATCTATGCTAAACTATGGGTATTAACACATAGATTTTGTGTTTCTGCTGCGGCAGAAAACCGACAGCAGCGGTGAAAGCAGGTCTTTTCCGAAACAAAAATTTTTCAAATAGGTGGTTCCATCTTTCCATAGTTTGTGCTATAATCTCTTCTTGGCGACTGTTCTTGACCGGCGCACAAATCGGCAAAGGACAAGGCAGACGCTATAAAAGGTAATATACCAAGAATAGGAAAGAGGAAACTTCACCATGAAACTCGAGCGCAAAGTCCGTCTGTGCAGCGCTGCCGCTGCTGTCCTGATCGCTGCCATCGCCCTGACCGGCTGCGGCGGCTCCAAGACCACTGCTTCTTCCGCAGCCGCTTCTTCTGTGGCTGCTTCCACCGCTGCTGCTACCAACAACAGCTGCGGCGAGGGCGTGACCTGGGCACTGGCTGACGGCACCCTGACCATCAGCGGCACCGGTCGTATGACCAACTTCACCAAGGACGCTCCGGCTCCCTGGGCAGATCAGGCCGACCAGATCACCACCGTTGAGGTGGAGGGCACCGTTACCAGCGTGGGCGCTACCGCCTTCAAGGACTGCACTGCCCTGACCACCGTGAACATCGCCGACGGTGTGGAGTACATCGAGGCCGGCGCCTTCAACGGCTGCACCGCCCTGACCGAGGTCAACATCCCCCTGAGCGTGGGCTACATCAAGACCGGCGCTTTCAAGGGCTGCACCGCCCTGACCAGCGTGACCATCCGCGACAACTGCCGTCTGGACATGAACGTGTTCCCCACCACCGTGGAGGTCAACTACGCCGAGGGCTGAGTCTATCCCGTAATTTCGAACCAAAAGAGGTGTGATCCATGAAAACCTTCAAGCTTCATCTCATCCGCCATGGCATAACGGCGGGCAATCTGCAGGGCCTGTATATCGGCAGCGGCACCGACCTGCCTCTGTGCGACGAGGGCCGCGCCCAGCTGGCTGACCTGAAGGAGCGGTTCGCCTACCCGCAGGTAGACACCGTTTTCTCCTCTCCGCTGCTGCGTGCGGTGGAGACCGCCAACATCCTGTTCCCCGGGGCTGCCCACCAGTTTACGGTGCACGATCTGCGGGAGGCCGGTTTTGGCAAGTTTGAGGGCAGACCCGTGAAGGAACTCGTGCAGGACGAGGACTTTAAAAAGTGGATCACCCCGGGCTCCGGCTATCTGCCGGAGGGCGCAGAGCCCACCGAGCAGTTCCATGCCCGCTGCGCCGATAGCCTTATGAAGCTGTTTGAGTACATGATCCGTATGGACGTTACCGAGGCCGCCTGCGTGACCCACGGCGGCGTGATCATGAGTATGCTCAGCCAGCGCGCCGTGCCCACCCGCCGTCCCGAGCAGTGGATGGCAGACCCGGGCTGCGGCTACACCGTGCAGACCGATGTGCAGCTGTGGATGCGGGACAAGCTGGTGGAGGCCATTGACATCGTACCCTTTGGCTACGCCGACACCCTGCAGGGGCAGGCCGAGGCCGAGGAGAACGAGGCTTACGAATAAGAAAGGGTTACAGTTTCCCGCTGCCCCTTGACAGAACGCGCAGAATCCTTTATTGTTAAAGGGTAGTGTATTGTATCGTATACAGGAGGAACGCTGTCATGTCCCAATCCATCTCCCGCCGGTCATTCCTGAAATGTGCCGGTTCCGGTGCGGTCAGCCTTGCGGCTGCGCTGCTTACCGGGGTCTGTGCTGCGGCGCAGCAGCCGTGTCTTGCGGGCGAGCCTGCCCTGCTGGACGGCAAAGCTGCCGTAGAACTGCTGGGCTATGCCCCGGCACCGGAGCTGGGCGGCGTGCTGGTGTACCTCTCGGTGGAAAACCTTTCGGCAACCAGCCTGCCGGTGGATACCAGCTATCTGCAAAGCCGGGGTCTGCGTACCCGGGAGCAGTTGTATAGCATGGGCACTGGCGTGACCGCTGCCTGCAACGGTCAGAGCGTGCCCTGCGGCAGCTTTGCCGCACCGTTGTATAGCGAGAACGCGGTGGATGCCTCGGTGTTCACCCTGAACCTCGCCGCCGGACGCGGTGCGCTGCTGCACTGCTTCTGCGCCGTGCCGGAGGACTGGCAGACCCTTGAACTGACATGGCACCCGGATTTTGCCGCCGGGCGCAGCGCTATCTTTACGGTGCGCCGCGACGCCGATGAAGCCGCTCTGGGCCCCGTGCCCACCACCCCCGCCGAGGTCGGCAGCGTGGTGGATCTGTAACAGCATACCAAAAGAGCCATTGCACAAGTTGATGTGCAATGGCTCTTTTTTGCTTGGTAAGACCCCTTCCGTCATCGCCTGCGGCGTGCCAGATTTCTCCGAGGTCGAGACGATTTGAAATGGCCTCCGCTGTGCTCTGGCCATAATCAGCGGAAGAATGATTTTAAATTTCGGGTTACAGGAAAGTCTGCGGACTTTCCTGTAACCCATTTTCACGGGAGAAGTCATAGAGGGAAACGGCATTTGCAGCACCGCTTTCTGCGAAAGCGCGGCGCTGCGGGCGGGCGCTTGCTCCCCCTCGGGGGAGCTGTCGCGCAGCGACTGAGGGGCTTCAAATCGGCGGAGCCGGAAAAAACGGTTAAAAGATCTTCACGCCGAACAGGCGTGAATCTTCAGTTTTTTCCGGTGTAGCCCTCCTCTTTGGGGTTAAAAGGGGCGAGCAGCCCCTTTTTCGTGGCTCCAGCGCGTCGAAATCGCTGGTGGTTTTCTGGTTCTCTTTTGCCACCAAAAGAGAACATCCCTCGGCAAGCAGAACCTTCCCCGCGGAGCGCATTTAAAATCGTCCCGTTGCCGGAGATCAGTCGGCGCCCACCAGCGCTTCGCCGGTGCTGCTTTGCACCAGCAGCTCCTGCCCGGTAAGGCTGGAGAGCAGGGCGATGTAGCTGCGCCCTGTCGGGAGGTTCAGCGGCTGGCCGTTGGAATCGTAGAGGGCAAGGGTGCTCTGGGTGCCCTGCGTCCATGTGATCTGCCACAGGTGTCCGCCATTCAGCCAGACGCCGCCGCCCATGGAAAGGTCGTAGTCCAGCGTGCGGCCATCGTCCCGCAGGGAGGAGCCGCTATACAGGATGAGCAGGTTGTCAAAGGCAGCCTGTGTGCCGGTGTTGGCATCCAGCTGGGGGGTGCCGTCGGCGTGCAGCATCCCGTAGGCGGCAAGGGCGTCATCATAGACAAAGCCGGTGGCGCCGCCGGACTGGAAATTCACGGTCACGTTTACCGCATCGGCGGCGTTTGCGTCCGGCAGATGGCCGGTGCCCCGCTGGGGCAGCAGAGCGGGCAGAGCGCCTGCCGTTTCGCTCTCGCCGGAGGCAGTGTTCTGGTTGACGGTGGCAGAGATGCTCAGGCTGTCCAGCACCGAGGCTGCCGCCTTGCCGCTGGTGCGCCACAAGGGGGTGTTGCTCCAACTGTAGCCGGTGCTGACAAAGGCGTTGCGTCCCACCTCCTGCGCGTCCACCGCGCGGAGGTTATAGTATTCCAGATACCGCTTGGCGTAGGCGCTGCTGCCGCACTGGATGGGCAGCACCTGCTGCCCGCTGAGCAGCCGCCAGTATAAGTCCTGCCCGCGCGTCACCGGCCCTACCACGGGCATGGCGCTGAGGGCGGGGTACACCAGACACAACTCGGTGGAACTTCCGCTCTCGGTCAGGGCTTCCAGCACCACCGAGGCGCTGCCGATGCCCCACTGGGTGGTACTGTCGGTGTCGTTTTTAATGACCACCGCCGCCGCCCGCTGTTCCGGGTGCAGCAGCTGCTGCCCGGTAAGCGGGTCTGCCGGGGCGGTGCTTTCTGCAGGCGCAGCGGCGGTGCTGCTGCAGCTGCCCAGCAGCACCGCGCACAGCACGGCAGCACCAAGGCGCAGGTTCCATTTGCGTTTCATGGGCTTCTCCCCTTACTGATAGTTGAAGTTGGACCACTCGTCATCGTCCACGATGGCCAGATAGGTCTTGCCGCGGTTGAAGCAAATCTCGCTGCCATCGGCGGCGTAGACCTTGAGCAGGTGTTCCGGGGAGGCCTTCTGCCATGTGCCGCGCTGCACGGCGCCCTGGGTGAAGAAGTAGGCCTCGCCGCCGGACACATAGTCCACCTGCTGCACGCCGCCGGAGTTGCCGGGGTAGTCCGCGATGCCTGCAAAGCAGACCAGCAGATTGGTAAAGCCGAGTTGCTTGCCGGTCAACTCGTCTACGGTGTTTTCAAAGGCACCGGCGGCGCGGCTGTACATGGACATTTTATAAAGGTGCTCCCAGCGGTTGTAGCTGAAGGTGGTCTTGTAGCTGTCCGAGTGCACGATGTTGATGGTCTTGGCGGCGGCAGCGCCGGACATCTTGTTCTCTGCGCCGGTGCGGTAGTCCGCAAAGCGGAAGAAGGTGCTCTCGTAGGGGTATTCCAGCCCGATGCCTGCGTTGGCAGCGGCCTGCCGGATCTCGGCACCGGAGGTGAACTCGGTGTGCTCGTAGGCCACGTTGCGGCCGCGGCTGTCGCGGTGCGCTACATGGGGATGGGTGGGGGTGTTGAAGTAACTCTTGCCGCCGATGTTCAACCCGGAGTAGTTGTACACGTTGATGAACTTGGTGCAGGGGGCGCTTTCGCCGTCATGATAGTATAGCGCCTGCCACGGCATGAGCAGCTGCAAAAACTGGTCGCGGCCGGAGCGCAGCGGCCCCACCTCCGGGATGGCGTTGGCGTCATAATACACCGCGCAGAAGCGGGAGATGCCGCCCTCCACCTTACTCTCGATGAGCAGGTCGGCAGAGCCGATGCCGCGCTGCGGGCGGGCGTTCTGCCGCTGGGTGTTGCTGATGTTGTTCACCATTACGCCCACCATGCGCCCATTGCTGCGGCGTGGCTCACCGGTAAGGGGGTCGGCGTTGTAGGCGGGAAGGCTGGTGTCGGCGCTTTCCGCCGGGGCTTCGGCTCCGGCGTCCGGGGCAGCGGCGCTTTCAGAAGAGGCGGTGCTGCCACCCTTCCCGAGGGTCTGCTGCAGCCAGTCGGAAAAGCCGTTGCCTACACAGGCGCTGCCGGTGGGCGCACAGCTGGACAGAGCCAGCGAGGCGGCTGCCAGCCCCGAGGCACGGAGAACGGTACGGCGCGTGATCTTTTTCATGCAAAAAACCTCCTGACAAGAGAGTTCTGCGCAGCCCCGGCGCTGTCGGAATGGTTGCGCACGGTGGATGAAAACGAACTGCCTTGCGGCACTGCTTTGATTGTAATTGTAACGGTTCTTATAGCGTTTGTAAAGTGAAAATTAATGCCCCTCCTCCGTGAAAATGAAATTCCGGACAGAGCGCAGTCTGTCCGGAATTTTTCTGGTAAAAATGTGTGCCGCAGCCCGGGGAGGGGAAACGGTCACTTCAGCTTGCTCAGGTAGCGGTAGATGGTGGCCTCCGAGGAGCCCAGCTGGGCGGCGACCTCGCTGACGGCACCTTTCATATAAAAGATGCCCGCGTGGTGCAAGGACTCCACGATGCGGATCTTTTCTTCCATGGTCAGCCGGTCGGGCGGCAGCCCGGCGCTGCCGGTCACCTCGGCAATGGCACTGTGCACGGCATCCGGCAGGGAACTGACAAAGTTTTCCACGCCCATGCCGGTGGAGGAGGGCTCGGTATGCGCCCCGCAAAGGGCAAGCAGCTCCTGCGCGATACGGCTATACTTGCCGGCATCGAAGTTGATGCAGAGCATCCCGATGAGTTGGCCGTTGTCCTTGATGAACATGGTAGAGGAGCGCAGCCGCCCCTTGGCCTGCGAAGCGCCCTGATAGCCCGCCATATAATCCTGCTTTTCATACATCCGCTCCTGAATGAAGCGCAGCGCCATGTTGGAAAGGGGCGCACCCTCGGTGCGTCCGCTGATGTGGTTGTTGACGATGGCAACAATGGTGCCGTCCTCGCTGGTAAGGTCGTGCAGCACCACCTCGTAGTCCGGGCCCAGTGCCTCCCCCAGAAAGGATACCACTACGCAATAAGGCTCAAGTCTTGCATCCATCCCGTTCACCTCTTTTATGCCGTTGGAAAGCGTGAGAAAAAATTCTCACGCGTGCTCTATTGCTATCATAGCAGAAATGACAGAAATTTACAATAAAAAGGTGCGTTGTATCCATTGCTTCGTCAAAGCGATGACATTTTTCGGGAGTTTTTGTCATGCACGACAATTTGTTCTCATGATAAGAAAACATTATTGACAAAATATTCTCAGTGCGTTAGGATAGTGTCAGCGAGGGAAGAACAGCCCTTCCCGACAAAAGGAGGAAAATCGGATGAAACAGGTGATCGTTACCCCCCATGCGCCCGCTGCTATCGGGCCCTATTCGCAGGGCATCGCTGCGGGGCAGACCGTCTATGTATCCGGGCAGCTGCCTATCGATCCGGCCACCGGCCTGATCCCGGAAGGCATCGCCGCCCAGACTGCACAGTCCCTCAAGAACATCCAGGCCATTCTGGCACAGCAGGAGATGACGCTGGCCAATGTGGTCAAGACCACGGTGTTTCTGGCAGACATCAACGATTTTGCAGAGATGAACAAGGTGTACGGCGAGTACTTTGCGCAGCCCTACCCCGCACGCAGTGCGGTGCAGGTGGGCAAGCTGCCCAAGGACGCTCCGCTGGAGATCGAGTGCATTGCTGTAAAGTAAGCTCCCCCGCACGGGAAGAAAAGAAACGGTGAACCAAATGGATAAACAGATGTTCGTTCGCATCCTGAACAGTGAGATGGAACTGGCCACTGGTTGTACGGAGCCCGGCGCAGTCGCTCTCACCGCCGCAGAGGCGGGCGCAGCACTCCGCAAGGCGGGCGGCACACGGGTAGAGGCCGTGACCGTCCGTGCCAGCATCAACATTATCAAGAACGCCATGTCGGCGGGCATTCCGGGCACCTCGTATCAGGGCATGGATTACGCCGCCGCCATTGGTGCCGTAGGCGGCGACCCCGTCCACCTGCTGGAGGTCATGAACTATGTGCCCCGGGAGCAGATGGAAGAAGCTGCAGCCCTTGTCAGGGCAGGCAAGGTGAAGGTAGAGGTGGCACAGGTGCCGCAGAAACTCTACGTTGAAGTACTTGTAACTTCTGACGGCCACACCGGCCGCGCGGTGGTGCGGGACCTGCACACCAACGTGGTGCTGGTGGAGCAGGACGGCGTTGCTACGCTGGACAAGCAGCACGCCGACCCCGCCGCAGCAGGGGACAGTGATGTGGTGACCCCGGAGCAGATCGCAGAATTTCTGACCGTCCGCT
>ERZ1032022.81-NODE-81-length-23183-cov-21.574153_pt1 | contig 23183 bp, 23 predicted proteins | sample MGYA00516699_ERZ1032022 | MGnify/ENA primary metagenome ERZ1032022 (study PRJEB33719, sample SAMN04261294) | wastewater metagenome | biome: rural village; feature: human; material: feces | host: Homo sapiens | place: El Salvador | collected 2013-01-07 ... | reverse complement strand
CAAGCGAGTTAAAAGACCCGACTAAGTTCTTACAAACCTTGTTTATTGAAGGTAACATCACACGTATTGACGATGAAATCATGCGTAAGGCTTTGATAAATGCAGTTATTAAAGAGGACAACATCGGTATTCAAGTAGATAAGATGAAATCTACATACAAGATTGACGTAGTTGACGCGCTTATTGACGGCTTTTATGACGGTATGTATGCGTTTGAAGACTATGCAATCACAAACAACCCTACATGGAAAGTAGAGCATATGTCACAAGAGGCTGTTTTGGATTGGTTAAAAAACCCAGAAAGCGGGCTATTGGACGAGTATTAGAGGTGAAAATAACAATGATTTTAAAACTTTTTAGAGCGATTTGGGCTGTTTTTGACGTGATTATGTTTATTTTAGCAGCAATTTCAGTTAATTTAACGACTTTTTACCAACAGCACGTCGCATTTGGTATTAGTATGACAATCACATTCTTTTTAGCTGGTTTAATCAGCGAGTTAATTTCTGGGAAAGGAAAAAAATAATGGTATCAGCAATTTTAAATGCAGCACTAGTAATGATGGGCGTATTTGTGTTCTTAGTGTTTCTTTTTCTCAGTTTTTTCGCATTATTGCCTATTTTGGCTTTTATCTATTGCGTAATCGCAGAACTTTATAAGTGGATTAAGTCAAAATTTGATTAAGCAGTGAGCTTTAGAAAGGAGGTGAGAATATTTGCCGATTTTTAATTTTATGAATCAGTCGACTGAGAGTCCGCCTGCTACACAATTCTTTGGTGATGATGATTATAACTTTTTAACGGCTAATCTGACTGGCAACGAATGGGTCTCAGCCAAGCAAGCGTTAAAAAATTCAGACTTGTTCAGCATTATTAATCAATTATCAAACGACTTGGCTACAGTTCGACTAACTGCTAACAAGCGTATGCAAGGGATTATCGATAATCCAACGAATAATTCAAACCGTTTTGGTTTTTATCAGTCTATCTTTGCTCAAATGCTTTTGGGCGGTGAGGCATTTGCTTACCGCTGGCGCAACGTTAACGGGAAAGACGTCAAATGGGAATTCTTGAGACCATCTCAAGTCAGCGTGAATACGATGGATTATGAAAATGGGCTGTATTATAACGTCACGTTTGACGACCCAAAAATCGGAGCTAAGCTGAATATCCCACAAAACGACGTCTTGCATTTTCGTCTGCTTTCTGTCGATGGTGGCAAAACCAGCGTCAGTCCACTTATGGCACTAACCAGAGAGTTGAACATCCAGAAAGCCAGCGATAATCTAACGCTTAATTCACTCAAGAACGCATTGAATGCAAACGGTATTCTGAAAATTAAAGGCGGCGGGTTGTTAGATTTTAAAACTAAACAATCACGCTCGCGTCAAGCCATGAAACAGATGAATGGTGGGCCGCTGGTTTTGGACGACTTGGAAGACTTTCAACCACTTGAAATCAAGTCAAATGTAGCTCAATTGCTTAGCCAAGCTGATTGGACAACAGGGCAATTCGCTAAAGTTTACGGTATTCCTGAAAATGTCGTTGGCGGTAAAGGCGACCAGCAATCTTCTTTGGATATGTCAATGAATGTCTATGCTAAAGCAGTCGCAAGATATTTAAGACCATTCGTTAGCGAGTTGAACAACAAGCTAGGTTGTGACATTGATTCTGATTTATTCCCAGCCGTTGATCCGACAGGTTCGAGCTATATTAATCGAGTAAACGAACTAGTCAAGAATGGTGTTGTTGCTCAAAACCAAGGATTGTATATGTTGCAACAGGCGGAAGTAATTCCAAAAGAATTGCCAGTAGGTGAAAATCCTAATACCGCTAAAACATTGAAAGGGGGTGAGGAAGATGGGAAAAATTGATATTAAAGGTGATATTGTCTCGAACGATGTCGGTGAATTTTACGAATGGTTTGGCATGTCTAGCACTTATCCTAATAAAATTCAACAAGCTATTGCAAACGACGAAGACGACGAAATCGTTTTAGATGTTGCTTCAAATGGCGGCGACGTATTCGCAGCAAGCGAAATCTACACAATGCTTAAAGATAGCTCAAAAAATATCGTCGTCAACATTCAAGGTTTAGCTGCTAGCGCTGCTAGTGTCATTGCGATGGCTGGAAATACTGTTCGAATGTCACCAACTAGTCAACTGATGATTCACAAAGCTTCGGTTTCTACAGTTGGAAACAGCGACGATTTAGAACATGAATCAGAAGTTTTAAACGGTATTGATGAATCAATCGCTATGGCTTATGAGCTTAAGACAGGTATGAAACAAACAGACATTTTACAGCTCATGTCAAACGAAACATGGATGAACGCTAAAGCTGCTGTTGATAAAGGGTTTGCGGACGAAATTATGTTTAATGAATCTGATGACGAGCCGATGTTTGAAAATGCCGTTCATGCTTTGCCGAGCAAAGCAGCAATCAATAAATTTAAAAACTTGATTGCTAAAGAAAAATTAAATAAACAACAAAGTCAGCCCAAAAACTCATTACGAGAACAAAAGTTGGCTATTTTATTGGACAAAAAAGGAGAAAATTAATGGATATTAACACTTTGAACGCTCTCTGGATTGAGGCAGGACACTCTGTAGAAGACCTCAACGAGCAAATTAACAACGCTTTGAATAATGATAATTTCTCAGCAGAAGATTTCAAAAATCTAAAAGAAAAACGCGATAACGCTAAAATTCGACGTGACGCTTTGAACGAGCAATTAATTGAAGCTCGCGCCGCTAAAGTTGCTGCTATGGACGAAAAAGACATGGAAGTTTTGTCTGTTGAAGAAAAAGCAGCCGAAAACGCCTTTATTAAAGACTTTAAAAATCTTTTGAACGGTACTTATCGAAATGCTGCGGTTGGTTCTAAAGAAGATGACGGTACTAATGCAGGTTTGACAATCCCAAAAGACATTCAAACAGCTATTCACGGTTTGGTTCGTCAATACAACTCATTGCAAGAATATGTAACCGTGGAATCTGTTTCAACGACATCAGGCTCTCGCGTTTATGAAAAATGGTCTGACATCACAGCTCTTGCAAATCTTGATGATGAAAACACAGCTATTTCAGATGTTGATGCACCTAAATTAGCACTTATCAAATACGCTATCAAGCGCTATGCGGGTATGCTAACAGCTACTAATAGTCTTTTGAAAGATACTGCCGAAAACATTTTGGCTTGGTTGAATCAATGGGTTGCTAAGAAAGTTGTTGTTACTCGTAACAAAGCAATTTTGGAAAAAATTGCAGCACTTCCAAGCAAGCCAAATATCACTAAATTTGACGATATCAAAGACCTTGCTTTGAAAGGCGTTGACCCCGCTATCCGCTCAACATCATTCTTTATGACAAACACAAGCGGACTTACAGCACTCGCTAAAGTCAAAAATGCGACGGGAGATTACTTACTCCAACGCGACCCAACACAACCAGAACGTTATTTGCTTGAAGGTAAGCAAGTTGTTGAAATTGCTGACCGTTGGCTTGCTGACAACGCAGGTGCTCATCCTCTTTATTTTGGCGACTTGAAACAAGCTGTAACATTATTCGACCGTGAACATATGTCGATTGAAGCTTCAAATGTAGCAGGAGACGCGTTTAGTTTGGATCAAACTAAAATCCGTGTTATTGACCGCTTCGATGTTGAAGCGACTGATAGCGAAGCATTTGTGGCAGCTTCATTTACAGCGATTGCAGATCAAGAAGGTAACATTAAAACAACTGCTGCTGGATAATTTAGAAGGAGTAAACAATGAGCGTCACCAAAAACGATGTTATGTTAGCACTAAATTTAGACGAAACAGACGATACTAATTTAATCCCTGCTTACATCTCATCTGCTGAATTTTTTGTCAAAAATGCCGTTGGTGACGCTGACGGCTTTTTTGAGCAAGAAAACGTCAAGCCGCTTTACGATACAGCAGTGTTAGCGCTAGCTAGTTCATACTATACGTATCGAGTGGGATTGGCAGACACTATGACATATCCAATCGATTTGACGCTAAACAGCGTTATCAGTCAATTACGTGGCTTGTACGCTGTTTATTGTGAGGGGTGATGTGAATGGGTAGAAAACAGTACAAGCCAACAGACTTTAGAAATAAAGCAGAATTTGGCGCTTATGAATCAGTACCTAATCAGTTTACTGGCGTTAGCGTGCCTAAGTTCGTACCAAAGTTCACATTGCATTACAAGCCTCATACACGTACGCTGAATCAGCAATATTTAGCGATTTCAGCAGGTGAAAGTGAATCGCGGATAATTGTCATAAGACACAATTCAAAGGTGGTGGAAGGACAAGCAGTGCGTTTAAACAGTACTGTTTATAATATTTCAAAAGTTAGTCCTGACGAAAACTTTGGATTAAACAAATATGACTTTGTGACGTTAAAAAAATCGGAAAAGGTAGGGAAACAAGATGGTTGAGTTAGATCAAGCTTTAGAAGAATGGCTTAAAACAGTTCAAGAAATTGGAGATTTATCGCTTGCGGAACAATCGAGAATAACAGAGGCAGGGGCAGAGGTTTTCAAAGACGAGCTTGCTAAAGCCACAAAAGAAAAGCACTACTCGAACCATAAAGACCCCAAATATGGGCACATGGCAGATAGCTTGTCTGTCCAGAAGACTGGTGTAGATGGCAGAAAAAATGGTAAATCAACCGTTGGTTGGAAAAATCGTTTTCATGCTCAAAACGCCAGACGTTTGAATGACGGAACAAAGAAATATAAAGCAGACCACTTTGTAACAAAAGTGCAGAATGACAGCACTGTTCAAAAGAAAGTGCTGTTAGCCGAAAAAGCTGAATATGACAAAATCATTCGAAAGAAAGGAGCTAAGTGATGTTAGCGACATTAGAATTAAAGAACTTAATTGATGGCAAAGGATTTGGTGAAATAAGCGAAGTGTATGCAAACAACTTGCCAAGGGAAGTTCAAGAAAATACTGATAAGACAATTGTGCTGCTACGAGAATCTGATACCTTTCTTGGGATGTTTGGCAATGATAGCTTTTACAGCAAAACGAATCAAATCGAAGTCCAGATCTTTTATAAGCTGGACATTGATTTTGATTTAGACGAATTCGAAACACGCCTCATGAAGTGGCTGGTTTCAGAACGCTATAAAATCACAGATATTCGAGAACACAGCATAGATCCAGACACACTGCAGTTGACAGCTGTCTTCTATGTTGAAAACGAAAAACTTATTTAATAAAAAGGAGAATAATATGGCAATTGTCGGTTTAAAACTAGTTAAAGTAGCTCTAGTTGATGCAGTAACACAAAAACTGCTTAAAGGTGAAGAAGGACTTTCGGAAACAGGTATTATGGTTATTGATGAATCAATGCTTGGTACTAAGACAGCGAACATTACGAACATCGAAGGTTCTATTACTAAAATTCCGGGGAATAATACCGTTCAAGACGTTTCTGTAGGACCAGGTTCACCTCAAATTGCTTTCGATTTTAATAATCTACCATTCGAGAAAAAACAATTAATGCTTGGTTTCAAGTCGGATAAAAAAGGTGGTTTTGTGAAAACAGGCGAAAAACCACACGTTGCAGTTTTGATTGAATCTGAAACGCTTGATCGTGCTAATTCAGTGTATTTTGGTTTTGGTAATGGTGTTATGCAAGAACCATCTCAAAACGTGGCTACTGACACAGACACAGCTGAAACACGTCAAAACGATAATATGACTTACACCGCTTTGTCTACTAAAGCATTCAACGGGGAACCAATTAAGAAATACTTCTCAGGCGCATCAAACTTTGAAGAAACTAACATGCTTAAAGAAGTGTTTGGTGGTTATACAGCTGCCGCAGCTGGTGTTCCAGGAGTAGGAGTAGGACACGAATAATTTTTGTTAGGTTGGATTAAAATCCAGCCTTTTATTTTTAAGTTAAGGAAGGAAAAACAATGGAAGTTAAAACAATCGTTATCCCAGAATTACGTAAAAAAGCATTTGAAGTTCACACAAGCATCCGTAACATGAAACGCATGTTCGCTTATCAGCTGGAGGTGGCTAAAGTGAGCGATGGTCTTGATGAAGACGATGTGGTTGGTCAAATCAGCGCTAGTTTGAAAGGTTTGGATGAAACACTTGCGTTCATTCGTGCGATTTTGAATCTTGATGACGATGCTTATGAAAAATTGCTTGATCTTGACAGTGAACGTGTTCAAAAGATTTCTGAACAAATCACTGGATATATGCTTGGCTTGAATGATGAACAACTAGAGGACGCTAAAGACCCAAAAGAGTAAAATCTGCTGGTGAACAAGTCTTTGAACTTGAAAACAGAATTGAAGATTTAAAACTAATCATCAAGCAAGCGCTCATCAACTTTGGTTGGACGCTTGATGAATGCAATGACACTGATTATTACGAACTGATGTCTATCATGAGTGCAAAAGAAAAAGAAGATAGGGTTGTTGACCCATTGTCTCTTCTTTAATTTTTGAGGAAAGGAGGAAATAATGGCAAACAAAATACAAGCTACGATGTCCACTGAAATCGCTTTGAACACTTTGGGAGCTAGCGATTCTATCAAGCGACTAACACAATTAGTTGGTAGTGCCACAAGTGCTTGGAAAGCACAAGAAGCACAATTAAAGAGCGCTGGTGATAGCCTAGGTGCTGCGAAAGCTAAATATGATGGTTTGAGTGAATCGATTACTCGCCAACAAGCTAAAATCGACAGCTTGAAACGCGAACAGTCTGAGCTCAAAGGGAATACTGCTGAAACAGCTGAGCAATACCTGAAATATCAACACCAAATTGACCAAGCCACAACAAAATTAGCTTCGATGGAAAGCCAACAACAAAAGGCTAAGTCTAGTCTTGATTATTACAAGTCTGGTTTAGCTGGTCTGCAACAGCAATTTAGACAGCAGAACGAAGCTTCTGAAACATATATTAAACGGCTTCAATCCGAAGGCAAAGAGAATGAAGCCAACGCGGAAAAGTCTAAGCTTCTAAAAAATTCGGTCGAAAATCTTACTAAGCAGTACAAAACTCAAGAAGACATGCTGCAAAAGATTGCTGCCGAATCTGGTAAAACAAGTAGTGAATATCTCCTACAAAAGAAACGTCTGGATGAAACTGCGACAAGTTTAGCTAGTGCCAAAGCTAACGCAAACCACTTTAATTCTGGTTTGGCAGACTTACAGCAACAGCTTAAACGACAAAACGAGGCTTCTGAGACATACATCAAACGGTTGCAGGCTGAAGGAAGAGAGAGCGAAGTAAATGCAGAAAAATCCAATCATCTAAAAAGCTCGATTGAAAACCTCACGAATCAATACAAGATTCAAGAGAACATGCTTGAAAAAGTCGCTGCCGAATCTGGTAAGACGAGCGAGAAATACCTGCTTCAAAAGAAACGCTTGGATGAGACAGCTACAAGTTTAGCGCATGCTAGAAACGAACAAGAAAAGCTTAACGAAGAGTTCAGAAAAGCTAACCCAACTTTCTTCGACAAAATAAGAGCAAAGGCCAAAGAATCTGTGAGCAGTATGCAAGAGCTTACTGAAAAAGCGACGCATACCAATTCTGTTCTAGGTTCTTTTCGTGAAAAGCTTTCGTTTGGCGCAGTAGCTGGCTTGGCACAGACAGCTATTCAAGGCGTCACTAGCGCTTTGAGTGGCATGACTGGCGAAGTGATGAACACTTCTGACGCGATTGAAAAATTCCAGTCAACAATGAACTTCGCGGGCAAGACCAAAGAAGAAACCGAAGAAGCTACTAAGCTTTTTAAGAAATATGCAGATGATACTGTGTATGATCTAAATGACATCACTAACACTGGCGCGCAGCTGGCTGCCAATGGCATTGAAAGTTACAAAGAACTTGCAATTGCTGCAGGTAACTTAAACGCGGTCGCTGGTGGTAATGCAGATACTTTCAAATCGGTTGGTATGGTACTTACGCAAACCGCAGGTGCTGGTAAACTAACCACTGAAAACTGGAATCAAATGGCTGATGCTATTCCTGGTGCTTCTGGTAAGTTGCAAGAAGCTTTGAAGAACATGAATGCTTACACTGGCGACTTCCGTGATGCTATGGCAGATGGTCAAATCTCAGCAGAAGAATTCTTAAAAGCTATTCAAGATTTAGGCTCAACTGATGCAGCCGAAGAAGCCGCACGATCAACCAAGACTTTTGAAGGTGCAATCGGTAACTTAGAAGCCACAGTTACAACTGGCATGACAAATGTTCTTGACGCTTTCGGCAAAGAAAAGGTCACAGGAGCCATCACTAAATTCGGGGATATCGTTGCCAAAGCGTTTGAGAAAGTGGCTGATGGCGTCAAATGGATGAAAGATAACATAAGCATTATTACCATGGGACCACTAGGGCGATTTGCTAACGTTGTCAAAATGACTTTTGGGCAAGTAGTTGAGTCTTTCGACAAAGGCAAAGATGCGATTTGGGATTTTTTTAAAAAATACGAAACTTTCAGCTTAAACATAAGTGGCGCAGTTTGGCAAGTTATGGCTGACGCTGTTGCTGGTATTTCTAATGGCTTCGAAAGTATTTCAAAAAACATGAAAGATTCCGAATCACCGATAAACGCTTTTAAAAACGGGTTTGAAAAAATCGTTGGCTTGTCAGACAAATTCTTCATGTACATTTACAATCATACTGCAGATATTGTTCAAATTGTCTCAAGTGTGACAGAAATTGTAGGACTATTTGCGCAAGGCGTTTGGGACACTGTTTCAGACGTGATTAAAGAGATTGGGAAAGGATTCTCTGCAATCTTTAAGAACAGCAAAAAATCATTTGACCCAATCTCAAAACTTTCTGGTGCTGTTCAAGAACTTGCAAAACATAGAGATGCGATTAAAGCGGTTGGTTCAGTGCTTGTAACGTACTTCATTGGCACGAAAGTAGTAGCAGGCTTTAATGCAGCTAGTACTGCAATTAAGGCGATGGCGGGGAATATTGTGGCGAGCTTCAACGCTATTAAAGCGGCAGTGGTGGCTAACCCGTTTCTTATCGTGGCTGTCGCTATCACGGCTTTGGTCGCAGGATTTGTTGAGCTGTACAAGCATAACAAGAAATTCCGTGATTTCTGTAACGGTATCGCAAAATCCATAAAAGACGGCATCGGGGACGCTATTAAATGGCTTAAAAACACCTTTGGCAACATGTCTAAAGGCTGGAACAACTTCAAGAAGTCAATCTCAAAAGGGACAGACAACGTCGTTAAAAGCATCCAAAACGGTGCTAAGAAAGTCGGCGATTTCTTTGTGAACGTTGGTAAGACTATTAAGAACGTCATGACCACAATCGGAAAAATCCTGATCTTTGCTAATCCCGTTGTTTTAGGCTTTGCGAAAATGTACAAAGAAAACGCTAAGTTCCGCAAATTTGTCAAGAGCATTGTTAATATTGCCGGTGACCTTAAGAAAGGTCTTGCCAAAAAAACGGACGAAATCAAAAAAGATTGGGACAAGCATTGGACGAGCTTCAAGGATTCGGCTTCGAAGACTTGGAATAAAATCAACAAAGATACTGAAGACAAAATGGCTAAACAAGCCAAAGAAATCAAAGATAAGCACGATGAAATCCATAAGCAATGGTCTAAAACGTGGACAAAATCAAAAGATTTCTTGTCTGATCGTTGGGATGACATCAATGCTGATACCAAGAAGAAATTCGGCAAGGACTTAAAAGGCTTGCTCTTCAGCAATCTGGATGCCATTGGGAATAAATTCCAAGAAATTTGGGACGCCATTCGAAATGGTTTCCGCGATATGTGGAACGGTTTGAAAGACTTAGCTGGTAACGGTATTAATGCAGTGATTGCTATTCCGAACAGCGGTATCGACGGCATCAACAGTCTAATCCACGACTTCGGTGGACCGAAGAACGCAATCGGTAAAATTCCAAAAGTCAAATTCGCGAATGGTACAGGTTTCTTTAATGGTTATCGAAATGCAATCACAAGACCGACGCTTGCTACACTAAACGATGGCAATGACAGTCCAGAGACTAATAACCAAGAGATGGTTCTTTTGCCAAACGGTAAGGCCGTCTTGCCACAAGGAAGGAACGCTCAAATGCTCCTCCCAGCTGGTTCAGAGGTGCTAAACGCTAGTGAATTAGCTATGCTAGCAGGATTGAACAATCGCCAAGCGTTCGCCAAAGGAACAGGCTTCTGGTCTAAGGTTTGGAATACGGCCACAAACGTTGCTGGATCAGTATGGGACGGCCTTAAAGACGGCGTTGACAAGTTCACTAAGATGTTGAGTTTTATCACCGATGCCGTGGCACATCCAGTCGACACGCTGGCTAAAAAATTCAATCCGAAATCAGATAACTTGGACGGAATGTTTAAACATCTAGGGAACGCGCTTTACAAGAAGCCAGTCGAAAATGCTAAGAATTGGTGGAAAGAGCTCTGGAATATGGCAAACGAGAAAGCTTCTCCAGAAGTTCAAGCTGGTGCTATTGGTGATGATTATCAGTTCAAAGACCGTGCAGCCGACAGTGGCGCCGACCCATGGGGCTACTACTTCAAGGAATGTGTGTCATTTGTTGCATCTCGTTTAGCTAATCAAGGTGTTAACCCAAGCTTATTCAGCCATTTGGGCAATGGTAATATGTGGCTTAACGCTCCAGTTCCACATAGCAGCACGCCAAGACCGGGTATGGTTGCGGTCTATGCGAAGAACGGTCAAAACCACGTTTCAACGGTTTCAGGTGTTTCTGGCGATACGTTCTCAGGGGAAGAATACAACTATGCTGGTAGTCATGCTTATCATGCATTCTCTGGACGTCCAATTTCTCAAATTGATACGTTCCTTGATTTTGGGGTACACGTCGCTGATAAGGCTAAAGAAGAAAATTCACCACTTCGGAAGCTCATCAAGAGCCAAGTAGGTGGCATGTTTGATTGGATCGCTAAAATACTAGCGCCACTAAACGGTGATGGAGGTGGCCCTCAAGACAATCCAGCGGGTGGCGAGGTTAGCCGATGGGCAAGCCTTGTTAAAAAGGCTTTGAGAGCTAATGGCTTACCTGACAACGAAGCGTATACAAATGCTTGGTTACGCCAAATCCAAAGTGAATCTGGGGGGAATCCTAAAGCGGTTCAAGGTGGTTATACTGATATTAATACTTTGACTGGCGACCTTGCGAAAGGACTGGTTCAAACAACATCCCGCACCTTTAACGCTTTTAAATTCGCAGGTCATGGGGACATCTTTAACGGCTACGATAATCTTCTTGCTGGTATTGCTTATGCAAAGTCTCGCTACGGCGCGAACATGCTATCTGTTATTGGCCACGGCCATGGTTACGCCAACGGTGGGTTGGTTTCTAAAAACGGTGTATACGAACTCGCAGAAGGCAATATGCCAGAGTACGTTATTCCAACAGACATCGCCAAGCGCGGTAGAGCATGGCAATTACTGACTGAAGCGGTGGCTAGATTTGCTGGTGAAGCGCCAGCAGAGCGCCAAACAGGCACAAGCGAATCATCACTCGTGAAATTGGAAGCAAAATTCGATACAGTAATCGGCTTGCTTTCACAGCTTGTTTCTAAAGGTGACAGACCAATCGTTAATCACAATCTTATCGATGGTCGAAGCGTATCAAATGGCTTAGCGCCGTACATGCACGAAGCTACAAACGCTTATGAACAACGCCAAGCGCTTTTAAATGGCGGAAGTATCATCTAGAAAGGAGGACGTTTCTTTGACAGGTATTTCTATTAAATACAACGAAGTTGATTGGCTAGAAGCTTTAAACGAGCTTAGCAGTACTGGTCGAGCTGTCGTAACAGATGCGAACCGCAATGTTGCAGCCAACTTCAATAACAACTACCAAGACCAAGGCATGCACCGTTACGGCCAACAATTCTTGTACAGCACGTTATCGGTTAAACAAGTATCTGTTTCAATTAAACTTGTCGGGAATCAAGCATTTTTCAATGAAGCAGCTGGTTTGATCGGTAAATTCCTGAACGTCACTGAACCTAAGAAGCTGATCTTCGGTGATGAACCCGACAAAGTCTGGGAAGCCATCGCCAGCGGGCAACCGGCTTTAGCGGTCGATAACAGCACGTCCCCAGCAACTGCTACAATTACAGTTACCTTTGACGTGCCGAAGTCGTACGCCGAAGGGCAAACGAAACGCTTGGTAGATACCGACACAAATGTCGGTAGCAAATACGGTACAATCACGAAAGTGGCTAACGACCACTACAAACTGAAGTTAAACAATCTCGGATCTGCAGTAGCTTATCCGAAATTTAAAATCAAGCACAATTCGGAAAATGGTTGGGTCGGTATTGTCAAAAGTGCTACAGAAACCTACGAAATCGGGAATCCAGAAGAAGCTGACGGAAAGAATATCAAGAAATCGGAAATCTTGTTTGATTACGTTTCTAATAATCGAATCACAGTTGGTTTTCAAGAAGGCACTAAAAACGTTGCTATTTTGAATGACAATTCTCAAGACATTAACGGAACGCTTGCTATCGATAACGCGTGGGGACGTCCTCACATCGCTTTGGCTGATAGAGGAACCGGAACTAAAGGCAACAGAGGCGGTTCGATTACTTGGGAAATTCCAGCGGATAGCAATGGTGAGAAAGGCTCGCTAAACGAGTACTTTTGGTGGCGCCAAATCTTTTGGCTTGGTTCGGCTAATCAGTATGGTTTTATGAAAATTTGTGTTTCAGACACAGAAGGTAAATTCTTGTACGGTGTTGAAACTTTCAAACGTGCAGGCGGTCTCGGTTGCGAATACAATTTTATGGTTACGGATGGCAAAGGTGGGTACCGTATGCCGTTGCGTTGGACGTTTACAGGAACACGTTTGGATAGTCAAAATCCATTTAATGCAGAACGAGGCTGGTCAGATTTGCAACGACGAGACGATGAAATTCAAGTATTTTGGTGGGGGTCTTATCCACGAGTTAGAGTACCAGAAATTAAAGGACGTAAATCTGCTAAGATTCACGTCTTTTTTGGAGACATGGGCACGAGTCCACAAGTAACTCACATGTATTTAGATAGTATCGTTTACCGAAAGGATTATATAGACGGCTGGGAAGATATTCCGAATCGATATCGCATAGGTTCAGTGTTGGAGATCGATATGGCGAAAGGCAAAACTTATCTTGATAATCTTCCAACAATGGATGGTTTGGCTTACTTAGCTGAGCCATTTGGTCTCGAACCTGGTGAAAATGAAATCGATATTTATTTTTCAAGTTGGATTACAAAAGATCCAGATATAGAGGTTAGTTGGTACGAAAGGAGTGTTTAGATGCAAATTTGGATTCATGACAACAAGATGAAAAAGATTGTTGCTTTGAACAATAACATTCCTGAAATGCTTCACTATTCGAACAGCGCATGGCATCCCTACCTTGATCAAGCCACGAGCACATTTGACTTCACAATTCCAAAGTTCTCAAACGGCGAATTGCATGAGGACATCAAGCTTATCAATGATGAATGTTTTGTGTCGTTTTATGCCAATGGCTCTCATCAAGTGTTTTACATCGCTACGCTGCAAGAAGATGACTTTAATATCCAGCTTACGTGCAACAACACTAACCTCGAATATGCACTTGAATACGCTAATCCATTTAGCGCTGGTGGTGCTCAAACGATTGAATGGTATTTAAATCATATGGATTTGCTATCATTCGCAGCAGTCGAGCTTGGCTACAACGAAATACCAGACCGCAAGCGTACATTGACTTTTGATTCGCAAGAAACCAAAATGGCACGTTTACAGTCACTGATGTCGAATTTTGATGCTGAATTTGAATTTAAAACAGAACTTAACCGTGACGGTACGTATAAGCGTATCGTCATTAATATTTATCAAAAGGCAGATGAAACTCATCATGGCATTGGCAAGATTCGAAACGACGTCATTCTTTATTACAACAATGACCTAAAAGGTGTACAAGTCAACAGTGATAAAACACAGATGTTTAACGCAGGTGTGTTCACTGGTAAAGATGGTTTGAGCTTAAATGATGTCGAAATTTCCGAAAAAAACGCAGATGGCATCGAAGAATTTTACAGTCGCAAAGGGAACCCTTGCTTATATGCTCCGCTCGCTATGAATCGCTACCGAGCTACTATGCGAGCGGAAGGACAAGACAACTGGATACGTAAAGATTTTAGCACTGAGTACGAAAACATAAACGACTTGAAGGCCTATGCGTTGCGTACGCTGAAACAATATGCTTATCCGTTGATAACTTACACAGCTAGTGTTCAATCGAAGTTTATCGGAAATTATAGCGATTTGGCTTTGGGAGACACAGTCAAAATCATTGATAACAACTTTGCGGGTGGTTTGGCGCTTGAAGCTCGTGTATCGGAAATGATTATCAGTTTTGATAATCCAAATAACAACTCGATCGTATTTACAAACTATCGAAAAATTGACAACAAACCGACATCAGCTTTGCAATCACGCATTGATAAAGTAGTTGAAGATAGATTGCCTTATCGCATTGAACTAGCAACAACAGGCGGAACTACCTTTAAAAATAACGAAGGTGAAACGACTGTCAAACCATCGTTGTATAAAGGTAATCTCCCTTATACCACTGATGTAACGTGGCGATGGGCGCTGGACGGCGTGGTCACAGTTGGTATGCAATACCGTATTCAAGCGAAAGACATTACTGACACAGCCGTGCTGACAGTGGCGGCTTATGTTGGGAATCTCGAAGTGGCCACTACTGAAATCACGCTAGCTAATATGGTCGAGCAGATTGATTTAGTTATCCTGACGTCAAACGGCTATACGTTCAAAAACAACAACATAGCGAGCACACTGACAGCCACTCTATGGCGTGGGAATAAGGAAATCGACAAAGATGGCACTGAGTTCAGCTACGTTTGGAAGAAAGTCAATAGCGATGAGACGCCGGACGAACATTGGAACGCTGACCATTCGTACTCTCAAAAATCAATAAGAATCACAGAAGCTGACGTATTTAGACGAGCCACATTCTCGTGCGAAGTCCAATATATCGGCAAACGAGTTTAAAAGGAGAAAAAATATTATGGGAATTATCGCGGCAGGACAGATAACAGTCGTAGACTTGTCAGACGCGCCTGTACTGAATGCGTTTATCACAGCTAATAGACCTACAACGCAAGTTTATAGTCAAACGTCTGGAAGTTATAATCCATCTTATGCCTCAACACCTCAAACGTTAACACTTAACTTAACTAAAGCTGGCTCAACAGCAAGCATTGTCGGCGGTGTTAGTGGCTTACGCTGGTATGTTGTGGACGGTGCTAGTAAAACCGAAATTACATCAAATGAAAATACTACAAATGAGTATGTTTCTGGTGCTCACAGGGAATCTTTAACAACTAAACTCAACATTGACCCTAACAAAGGCTCTAAACGTTACGAAGTTTCTGGCGTATGGCGTGACCCTCTAACAGGTCTGGATGTAAACTTTAGTGCTGATATTGACTTATTTGTTACTCAAATTGGTAAAGAAACTCAAGTGTTAAATGTCTATGCGGGCAATGGTACTACTTTCCGAAACAATACTCCTGCGAGTCTTACTGTCAATGCAGACCTTTATCGCGGTAACGTATTGACAAACGATAACAAGCAATTCAAATTCTTCTATCAAGATACTAGTGTTACTGGTAGTACAGCGGCGGGCTACGACGCTGATGGTGGAATCGGTTGGCACCTATGCTCTAGAACCACAGCAGGTCAAACACCAAACGTTGAACCTACTGCAACTACAACATCACAAGGTGTACTTACTGTAACAGCTGCTGCAGTTGTTAATGCTCAAACTTTTAAAGTCGTATGTATTAACAAGTCTGGTACGTTTAATGGTAGTAAGTCTTCTGGCTTATGTACACTCGTTGACATGTCAGACCCATACAGTTTGATGCTCGATTCTAGTGCGGGTAATATCTTCAAGAACCGCCAAGGATCTACCGTGTTGAAAGCACGACTTTATCGTAATGGTGAAGAACTTGACGTAAATGGTACGGGTAAGACTTATAAATGGAGCAAATACGATAAAAATGGTGTCATGGATGCAAATTTTGGTGGTGCTGGTAATGCCTACAAAACTGGTAAATCTATTACGGTTAATGCGACTGAGGTTGCTGCCAAAGCTAATTATAAATGTGAAGTTTGGGAATGATAGGAGGTATTCAATATGATTAAAGCAGATGTAAAAATTGCTGAACAGCGACAAATCATTGAAGTTCCTGTTGACGATAAATCTGATGCAATTCGAGTGCTTTGGAACACATACGGTCCAGGGATTGATATCAAGCGCTGGGTCGAAGATGATCAGGAAGAGGTAAAAGATGAGCAAACTGATAGCAACAAGTCAACTGACTCTGATGAATCTGACGGAACGAGCGGAGATCCGCAAGGAGACATATTACAAGTTAACGAATAGTCGTGATATACCTGAAGCGCCAGCAAACGCACACCGTAATTTTGCACAGGTATCCAGTGGCGGTTGGTCGAAAGCCTACACAAGTTTTTATGGTACTACAAATAATTGTCCTCAGCTTGGAAAAGTATTGACTGCTGGAATGCAGGACGGAGACACTGTTAAAGTGCGTATTGTCTTAAAATATGACAATATCGTTCCAGCTAATGGGCAGACTGCTAAAATTTGGATGCAGGGCTCTGGTAACGTTACTGATTGGGGGTATGGTACATTCCCGAATACATCTGGTGTAAAAACATTGAACGGTAGTGGTGAAATTGTATTTGAAAGCACTGACACTATTAATTCAGGTCATTTGAAAAACGCCTATTGGAACTGGGCATTTCGAACTGATTATGTAGCGAGTGGATCTATCCAATGGAAAGAAGGAAAAGTCGAAATTGGGAAGTCTTTCACGCCCTACACACCAGCGCCAGAACAATTGGGCTGGTCAACGGTTGCTCCTGTTCCAACCCCAACTCAACGTTACCTTTGGAAGTTTGAATATATCTATTATTCAGATGGCAGTGTTGAAAACACGCAGCCTGTAAACATCAGCATAGCAGGTGCTGACGGAGCTGCTGGTCCGCAAGGTCCTAAAGGTGACAAAGGCGATACTGGCGAGCGTGGTCCGCAAGGTATCCAAGGCTTGCAAGGTCCCAAAGGTGACCAAGGTATCCAAGGTCCTAAAGGAGCCGATGGTAAAACGCAGTACACGCATATTGCCTACGCCAATAATGCAACGGGCGGTGGCTTTAGTCAAACAGACCAAACCAAAGCCTACATCGGTATGTATGTTGACTTTAACGCCACAGACAGTACAGACCCAACCAAATACAAGTGGAGCAAGTGGAAAGGCTCTGACGGTGCGCAAGGTATTCCTGGTAAAGCAGGAGCAGACGGGAAAACACCGTACATTCACTTTGCTTATGCAAGTTCCGCTGACGGTAAGACTGATTTTAGTTTAACTGACGGTAATCAGCAGTATATGGGCTACTACAGCGATTACACGGAAGCTGACAGCACGGATTATAAGAAATATAAGTGGGTGGATAGACTGGCAAATGTGCAGGTTAGCACTCGTAATCTCTGGATTCAATCGAAAGCTACTGGTGGTTTCGTAGAAGAAACACTACCAGACAATCACGTCACAGGTCAGAAGAAGTGTTATCGTATTCCGAACAATAAAGAATTAGCTTTTAATATAGAACCAGATTTCAGCTCTAGACTTTATCGTAAAGTTACTTTTAGCGCTTGGGTGAAATATGAGAATGTCGTTCAAGGTGCGAATGGCTGGAATAAGTTTAACTGCTTTAAACACGCAATGGTTCGTAAAAACAGCTCGACTGGTGCAACTACAGGTACAGACCATGCAACATTAGAGGGTTTTGTAGGTACGTCAGACTGGAAATACATTACATACACATATGACTATGCTGCTAACAAGTCATACGACCAGCTTAAAACTATTATTCGTTTTAACCTCGAAAGTGCTAAAAGCGGCACGGCTTGGGTGACTGGTGTCATGGTGCAGTTTGGAAATGTCGCTACTGGTCATGTATGGGCACCAGAGGACATACAGGCTGACATTGACAGCAAAGCAGACCAAGTGCTCACACAAGAGCAGTTGAATGCGCTAGAAGCTAAACGATTGCAGATGGAAGTTGAACTGAAAGCGAAAGCTACTTTGGAACAAGTGTCAGAGCTTGAAACGTTTATCAACAATCTTAAACAAGAGGACACAGACGGTCGTCAAAAGATTATTGAGATAACAAAAGCCATTGAAGAACGTGTCAAAGACATTGAGCCGATTATGGAATATTCCCAAAAGTTGCAGTTCATGGACACGTACATTACACAAGGAAACGGCGGAATGGTTATTGGTGCGAATGAGAGTACGACTAAAGTCGTCGTCACACCAGACCGCATTTCATTTCAAAGTGGTGGCTCAGAAGTGGCTTATATTAGCCAAAGGATGCTCCACATTGATAATGGTGTATTCACAATGTCTTTGCAATTAGGACATTACATCACTCGTGCTCATCCAAAGAATGAGTATGTCAATGCAACATACTTTGTTAAATAACGAAAAGGAGGTTTTATGGCAACAGCTCAATTTAGTGGACAGTATGGACATAATATGACGTTGGAAGTTTGGTCGGCATGGAACAGACCAGATACCGCAAGCAATAGCTCAACGGTCAACGTGCAAGCAAGACTTATCACAAACGGCTATGCAAGTGTATGGGGAGTTACTGCTGATTTGACCGTTACAATCAATGGCGTTTCAGCTGTTGAGCACCCAGCGATTAATATTGGTACAGGCTCATCACAGCTAATATTTGCTCGTGATTACAACGTTCCTCATAATTCAGACGGTACGAAAACAGTTGGTATCAAAATCTCTGTAGGTTTAAACGCAGGCGGATATGGAAGCTCAATGGTAGCTTTTGATTTGCCATTATCAAATATTCCACGAGCAAGTGATATCAGCGTTTCTACTGGAACAATCGGAAGTGCTATGACAATCAATATTAGTCGTAAGAATAGCGCATTTACGCACACAATCAAATATTCGTTTGGCTCAAAATCTGGCACGATTGCGACTGGTGTTGGCACGTCGTGTTCTTGGACGCCACCAGCTGATTTAGCAACTATGATTCCGAATGCCACAAGTGGAATCGGTGGAATAATCGTAGATACTTACAGCGGTTCTACCAAAATCGGTAGCAAGTCCGCACAGTTAACCTTGAATGTTCCAACGAGCATGACACCAACGCTTGGTAGCATTACGCTGACGGATAGCAACGCAGCAGTTAAAAATCTGCTAAATACAGCTAATACATTCGCTGAAATCGTGTCAGACATTAAAGTAGCGTTTAACAGCGCTACTGGCGTGCAAGGCTCTACCATCACAGATTATCACGCTGAAATTGTTAACAAGAACCAATCTACTAACACCAACAATGGCAATTTAGGGTTGATGAAGTGGAATGGTTCAGCACAGGTCAAGGCGTGGGTGGTTGATAGTCGTGGACGTTCTAGCAACGCTGTTACGACAAGTATAACGGTCTTAGAGTATTTCTTGCCAACGCTGACATTCACGGCAATTCGTGGCGACACCAATCAATCATCAGATAAGATTGTCGTTAGTCGAACGGCTAAGATAGCGCCACTTAGAATTGGCAACGTGCAAAAGAATAGCTTTAAACTTAGTTTTAAGACAGCGCCATTTGGCTCAACTACTTATACGGCTGATACTGGCGCAAGCGTTAACGATAAAGTCACTAATACGTTAACGAATTCAAAAGCAACACTTAGTGGAACGTTTGACATTGGAAAATCTTATGAAGTTTATGGCGTGCTTGAAGATGCTCTAACAAGTTCAGGTACGGTTAAAGCACCACCCGTTTCACCAGAAAAAATGGTGATGGGAATGGCTGAAACAGCAGTCAGTTTTGGGAAATATCCCGAAAATGCAAACGCTGTTGACAGCGATTGGGTATTTAAATACAAAAACAAAGACATTCAACACCATCAATTGACTTCCAACGCTGGGCGTTCACCCTACAACGCTGATGGCACAGTTGACTTGAATACTAAGACAATCAACAGTTTCTTTTCATGTAATTCGCCTTTACATGGACCAGCAGTCGGTTCAGTCTTTAATGCGTTCTATATCGCTGTCTATTCGGAAAGTGATAACTACTTATCACAACAAGCTATTCAAAAACGAACCGGACGAATGTTTACAAGAACAAGAGATAATGGAACGTGGACGAACTGGGTTGAGTATGCACTGAAGGACGAGCTAAAAAACCAGATTAATACTGGCTGGCAGTCAGCAGGTTATGCTGGTTCGTACTATAAACGAAGCGGCGACGTGCTAGCGATTCGTTTTGATTTTAAAGGCAACGGGAACACATTTGTATTTGCCGAAGTGCCACCAAGTGTATTTAGCGCACCACAATCTTATATGATTGAGATTGCGGAATGGGCAGTCAGTGGTGCTGATACTGGTCACGTACAGGTCAATGCTGGCACTGGTCAGTTTAACATTTTAGCTTCCAAAAACAATCAACAATACCGCGGGCAAATATTGCTTATGGTTTAGAAAGGAGAATACATGAAACTATCTTTTAACTCAAAATCACAGGAAATCGGACTAGACGGTTCGATTGTCGGAACACGAGTCGTCTTATCGAATAATGACGGCGGTTTTCTTCCCGTCATGCTACCAGCCGATAAAATCGAGCTCTCAAACACAGAGCTGGAAAAGTTAGCGCTGGAAGTCGTCTATCAAGAGAATTTCCCGAGACGTGCTGAAAACGAAAAATTTAACGAAATCGGTGAGAAAATCGCAAAATATGATGAAATGATTGAGAAAATGCAAGCAGCCATTGACAAATCTGAAAAGATGACTCAGTTAGCTACTGCTACATTAAACGAATTGATTAACAAAATGTATCCTGACGAGGAGCCAGCAGATGGTGCTACTGAAGGTGTTACAGATGAAACTACTAAAGAAAATTAAAAATACTTATATAGGAGGAAAAACAATGATGATTAATTATTTTGCAATGCAAATCGAACTAGATTGGATTACTATTGAAGCTGTACCAAAACGCTTCCGTAAACAAGTACAAGAGCTCTTAGATTTGTCACACGCAGGCTTGCAAGACGAAAAATAGGTTTTAGGAAGCGGTGGATTATGAAAAATGAATTCTTCTCGGGTATATTCTCGCTTGTAGCCAGCTTGGTTGGAACGTTTGGCGGGATTATCACTAGTACAAAACTGATTAACTATCAAATCAATGAATTAAAAAAACGTGTTGAGAAGCACAACAACGTTATCGAACGAACTTATAGATTAGAAGAACACTGTAAATATGTAGATGAACGCATTGAGAAACTCGAAAGCGAGGTTGAGAAATGAAAAATTATTTTGAAAAATTGGGAATCAAAATTTTAAAAACGATGGCGCAATCAGCAGTTGGCGTCATCGGTGCTAGTACATTAATTTCACAGGTCGATTGGAGAGTGGTTGTTTCAACTGCTCTTTTGTCTGGTCTCGTTTGTGTGCTGACTAATTTGTCTGATTTGAAGGAGGAAGATGTCGATGAAAATTAAACATTTTTTAGCAGGAATGATTTTGAGCGCTAGCTTATTATTGCAATCAACAGCTTATGCTGCAGTTGGTGACCATGGTGTTGACTGGTCGCGCTATCAAGGCGCTAACGGCATCTTTGGTTACGGTCACGACAAGTTTGCTATTTGTCAGATTGGTGGTGTTAATGGCGGCGGCATGTACGGCCAAACGACATACGAAACACAAGTTGCTTCGGCGATTGCTCAAGGCAAGCGTGCACATACATACATTTGGTATCAAGTCGGAGGAAATGCAAGCTTAGGTGAGCAAGTGCTAAATACATTCTTACCACAGGTTAAAACACCTAAAGGCTCAATCGTAGCGCTTGACTATGAAAGCGGCGCTAGCGCTGATAAACAAGCGAATACTAATGCTATTTTGCACGGCATGCGTATGATTAAAGCTGCAGGCTATACACCTATGTATTACTCAGGTAAGCCTTATACAGTAGCTAACGTGTATGTCGACCAAATTATTCGTGAGTTTCCAAATTCACTTTGGATGGCTGCTTACCCAGATTACAATGTAACGCCAACACCAAATTATAACGTCTTCCCAAGCATGGACGGCGTGGCCATTTACCAATTCACTTCAACTTATATCGCAGGCGGTCTTGACGGGAATATTGATTTAACTGGTATTACCGATAATGGATATACTAAGAACAATAATCCCGAAACCCAAACACCAGCAATTTCTCAAGGTCAACAAGCAGATAATACACCTAAAACAGATATTGCTGTAGGAAACCAAGTTAAGGTTAAATTTGGTGCCAATACATGGGCGACTGGTGAAGCTATTCCAAATTGGGTTAAGGGACGCACATACAGCGTAGCGCAAGTATCTGGTAATCGTGTGTTGTTAGCGGGTATTAATTCATGGATTAACAAATCAGACGTGGAAATCATCTCAGTTTCATCTGCGCCAATTCAAGCGCCAGCAACTAGCACGTACACAGTACGTGCTGGAGACACGCTTTCTAGCATCGCTTCAAAATTTGGAACAAGCTACCAAGCACTAGCAAGCTTGAATGGGATTTCAAATCCTAACCTTATCTACGTTGGACAAGTATTGCGTGTCAACGGTTCAGCAAGCAACAGTTCCGTTTACTACACAGTGCGCGCAGGTGATAACTTGTCAGCAATCGCTTCGCGCTATGGCACAAGCTACCAATCAATCGCAGCACTTAACGGTCTAGCTAATCCAAACTTGATTTACGCAGGCCAAACGCTTAAAATTAAATAAACACTTTAACACCCCTAGCCTTTTGCGGTTAGGGGCTTTTTGTGTTATAATAGATACACAGTAATGAGTGTCTGGTGAGGCACATGGCAGAATATCTTTATGTTGCTAGCGAAAGCTAGCTTTTTTTGTTACAATAAAATTATGAAACAAGGCTTGCCCCTTGGCTCGTAACCGAGTTTACGCCCAGCATTTAGCTGGGTATTTTTTATGCGCAGAAAAACGCAGTAGTGCGCAGTAAAATTTAAAAAGATATCAAATCGCGGCAGTCGTGCCAGATGCGGAGGACGCTGCCCATGG
>ERZ1032022.79-NODE-79-length-23247-cov-7.359779_pt1 | contig 23247 bp, 20 predicted proteins | sample MGYA00516699_ERZ1032022 | MGnify/ENA primary metagenome ERZ1032022 (study PRJEB33719, sample SAMN04261294) | wastewater metagenome | biome: rural village; feature: human; material: feces | host: Homo sapiens | place: El Salvador | collected 2013-01-07 ... | reverse complement strand
CAACACCTTTTTTATTGTTCGTTGAGTTCCGCTGCCTCCAGCACCGTGACGCCCTTCTTGTGGATGAATATAACACACCATTGCTCGAAGCGTATACGCAGGGGTATTGGCATGAGATGATCGCCGCATGCAGACAGATATTTCATAATGCATTTAAGCAGAATGATTTTTACAGCCGCGCGATTATTACCGGAGTAACAAGAATTTCTAAAAATTCGTTGTTTTCGGATCTGAATAATCTGGAAGTAGACACAGTTACCTGCGACGCATATGCAGATTGTTTCGGGTTTACAGAGCAGGAAGTAACGGATGCACTGAAATGTCAGAATTTGGATAAGATGTGGGATGTGAAGGAGAAAAAACGGTATGAAGTATAAACAGGAGTTGAGCAGGCAGCTTGCTTTGGATTATTGCTGCAATGTTGAAGATATTCTGGATAACAAGAATCACTTTAATGTATATGAGCAAAGGGACGGCAGACGCAGATTTGAAGAACAGGATGATTGCGTTTTGAAAGTTATTGTAGTGAATGAGAAACTGATTTTTACAGGGAAAAAAGAGATCGTGAACATTTGCAAAGAAAAATATGAAACCTGTTCCGGAGTATGGTTTATGGATGTGGCACGTTTTAGAGAATTGGATACAATTTTGAAACCATATGGTTATCAGTTGAAAACAGCGCATCCTTTCTTTTTACCGGAGAAATCTGAAAATAGACGATCAGATGGGCAGAAAAGCGCTTGTCAGGATGCTTTGTCAGGAAAAGAAAACCGTGCATTTGAGATAAAAAAATATAATCATGATGAGATACAGCAATTTAAAGGCAATGAGCAGTTTAATGAGGCATTTTGTTTTGATGAAAATTCGCCGGATATGTTGGCAGTAGCAGCAATTTCCAAAAGAAAAATCATTGGTATGGCTGGAGCAAGTGCGGACAGTACAACATTCTGGCAGATTGGAATCAACACAGCGAAAGAGGAGGAAGGCAGAGGAATTGCCTCTCTGTTAGTGAAAATATTGAAAGAGGACATCGAAAAATTGGGAAAAGTTCCTTACTATGGAACCAGCATGTCCAATCTTGTATCACAGCGGGTTGCTGCAAACGCAGGATTTAAACCTGCGTGGGTAGAACTGCTTGCGGAGAGAATATGATTTTGGCAGGAAAAGAGGAACACGAAAATGGAAGATGAGATTAATGCAGAGATAGAAAAGTAAAAGAAACAGAGGTTTGGAAGAAAACATCCGAACCTCTATTATTTTGCAATAAACAGAACACCAAGCGTACCGGGGCCGCAGTGACTTGACACGACACCACCGGCTCTGGTTTCTAATATCTCATGGAAAACACCGAGGCTTTCCAGATACGAGCGGACGGATTCCACCGTTGCAGCGTCACAGCCGGAATGTGTGATGAATACGCGGTCAGGTCTGGCTGCTTTTAAATCAGTTTCCATATCTTTTACATAGGACATGATAACAGAATTGATCTTTCCGCGGTATTTTTTTGTCGCATCCATAGCACCGTTTTCTACCACGATTTTTGGATGCAGCTTTAAGACACCGCCGGCCATGGCAGCAACAGCGTTACAACGTCCGCCACGGTACAGGTAGGTGAGGGTATCCACGACAAAGCTTGCTCTGACATTTGGTTTTAAAGTTTCCATGACAGAAGCAATTTCGGATGCAGAGTGTCCGTTTTTTGCCATAATGGCAGCTTCTATCACAAGAAGTCCGATTCCGGTGGAGAGATTTGCGGAATCAATCACGGTGATCCGGTTTTCTGCTTCTAATTCCCCGGCAGCAAGACGCATGACATTGCCGGATGTTGACATACTGTTTGAGATGGAAAAGCAGACAATCTCACGTCCTTCTTCCACATAAGGGCGAAAAAGTTCAATTGTTTCTGCCAGAGACGGGGCGGAAGTTTTTGGGGTTGTCTTATGCTCATCAGACCATGTGTAAATCTCATCCGGTGTAATTGTTTTTCCGTCTTCAAATTCCTCATCTCCGAGAAGAATATGAAGCGGGAGAATATCGATATCGTATTGAGCAACTAATTCTGCTGAGAGGTCGCAAGTGCTGTCTGAAATTATTTTTACCATATTAAAAAAGTCCTTTCTTTGAGATCATTTTCATTGCGTTTTGTTTGCAGATTTTTTCTGCTTCTTCCTGAGTGAAATCCATTTGGTTCAGTATTTCAAAATAAGTATCGTAGATTTCTTCTGGTTTTAAGCTGCGGCTGTCTGGATAATCAGTTGCAAATACTAATTTGTTTAAATCAAATGAGCGCAGTATCTGATTCGTTTTTGTAATATCATATTTTTTTACGAGGTCTGGCAAAATAGCAGATATATTAAAGTAGGCGTCCAGTCCATACAGGTCTTTATATTGAAATCCGCCGAGATGTGCAATGGAAACTCGCAAATTCGGATATTTTTTCATAACATTTCGGATACGGGCAGGAGAACATACATCATCTGAAATGTGAGCTCTTGGGTAAGAATGTATTTCTACTAAAATGGCATTTTGATTTGCCCAGTCAAAAATATGATCATAATAGAGCCCATCCACCGGGTAGCCGGTATTGGATGGGTGGATTTTTATTCCTAAACATTCTTTCTGTTTTGTAACTCTGTCTAACTCATAAATTGTTTTATCCATTTCATTCCGTAGATCAATGTCTGCAAAATAATATAGTTTATGGTCTGCATTTCCTTCTTTGCACATGGCGGTCATATTATTGTTCACAGCTTCTACAGTAAAATCCATTGACAGCATATATGGATCATTGAAGGGCATGAGAAATGCAGAATCGATATGATACTTGTCCATAAGTTTTAAATAATCATTCACACTGCCATAATCCACAAATTTATCGTTAAAACCCTGATTTGCTTCAATGACATCCGGAGGCATTAAGTGAATGTGTGCATCTATTTTAGGTATTGTTTTCCAGTTAACCATTGTTCTGTATTCCCTTCATATTAGTATCTTTGTAAAATTTAAGTTAATCATTTTCTTTGGAATTTTGATATCCTATTTCTTCGCCCAGCCAAAATAGCAGCATATGAATCAAAAGAATAACCCAATCGGCTTTCGAAAAATGGTCTGTGAATGAGTGTATAATTCCCCAATTAATAAAATCCAAAAGACTCATTCCAATGGGATTTATTGAAATTGTAAGAAGAGATGCCAGGAAAGCCAGCATGACTCGTGTTATCCGCTTAGTTTGTGAAGAAATAATGGTTGCTCGCCCGATTTCAAATACGCATATTCCCCATATTAAAATCATAACAAACACTGCCGGTAGAAGCAGAAAAAAAAGAAATGGAAGTATAAAAAATATGACATTTAAGATCAAAAACAGGAACCAGTATATGGAAAAGGGAATCAGATTTACGTTCATAATGTTCTTCTCCTGACATAAATACAGAAAATTGCGAAGCAACACTTTATTCTATAGTAACATAAAATATTATGCACGACATACACAAAAATTTAATTTTTCATGAAAAAGTTATTAACGAGTATTGTCTGTACAAATTCCCACATGAAATTACAAAAAAATAGAATAAACAGTATATAACAGTTGACAACAGATATGCACTGTTATATACTGTTTACTGTAAAGGGAGATAAGATTGAAAATTGAGATTTTCAATCTGGAAATTGTGCTGACGCACAAAGTTCCCTGATTTATGAAAAGCCGCTGAAGCGGCAGAATGAGAGGAAATATGCATATTATCTTAAATCATTCCTCCATGGTGCCGATTTATGAACAGCTCATGGAGCAGATAAAATCAGATATTATCCAGTCTGAATTAAAAGAAGGAGAGGCACTTCCGTCTGTGAGGACGCTCGCAGGGGAACTTCGGATCAGTGCGCTCACAGTAAAAAAAGCTTATGACAAGCTGGAAGAAGAGGGATTTGTTACAACCGTTCATGGAAAAGGAACGTATGTGTCAGCTTCGGATAAACAGCTTGCACTTGAAGCAAGGAAGAAAGCGATAGAAGATGACTTCGATAAAGTGATCGACCGGGCACTTTCCATGGGAATGAAGAAGGAAGAAATATCTGAGGTTGTAAAACTGATCTTGGATGAAAAGTAAAACAACAGGAAAATATCTGATAAGAAGGAAAATATAGATAACAGAGAAGTGCAGGTAGCAGAAAGGCGGAAATTGTATGATAACGATGCAAAATGTCCGGAAAACATACGGAAACTTTATATTTGAAATGTCAATGGAACTGCCGGAAGGACAGATACTGGGTTTGATCGGGAAAAACGGAGCAGGAAAAAGTACCGCAATCAAACTGATTCTTGGACTCTGCCGGGCAGATGAGGGCAGCATCAGGGTATTTGGTCATGAGAGTAAAGAATTGCCGGAGACACTCAGACAGGAGATCGGAGTTTCTCTGGCAGAATCAGGATTTTCCGGGGAACTGACCGTAAATGATGTAAAACACATTTTAAAAAAGATGTATCATTCGTTTGATGAAAACTATTTTATACAACAGGGTGAGAACTTAAAGCTTCCAATAAATAAGAAAATCAAAGAATTTTCAACCGGAATGAAAGCGAAACTCCGCGTGCTGACAGCTATGACACACCATGCGAAGCTGCTGATCATGGATGAGCCGACAGCCGGACTGGATGTGGAGGCGAGAAACGAGATTTTAGATATGTTACGGGCTTATATTGCAGAGGATGAGAGCCGAAGTATACTTATTACATCCCATATTTCCACTGATTTAGAATCCCTATGTGATGAACTTTATCTGATACATGATGGAAAACTCATTTTGCATGAAGCAACAGATGCAATCTTAGAGCAGTATGGCATTTTAAAGGTGAGTGAAGAACAATACCGCACGCTGGATCAAAGCTCTATTTTAAAAGTGCAGAAAGAAAATTACGGCTATGCATGTTTTACGAATGATAAGAAGTTTTATCAGGAAAATTATCCGCAGATTGCAGTGGAAAATGGAGGGATTGATGAGCTGATTCTTATGATGACAGGAGGGTACAGATAATGGCAGGTTTATTGGAAAAAGATATTCGGTTATTATGGGGAACAAAACAGACACTGGTAATTTTGTTTGCAATTGCAGTTGCAGTCACATTTTCCGGCAACGGAAATTTTATCATTGGATATCTGCCGTTTGTGGTAGAGATGATTGCAATCAGCACGATTGCGTATGACGAGATGGATCATGGCTATCAGTTTTTATTGACACTGCCGATCAATAAAAAAACCTATGTAAGAGAAAAGTATCTGCTTTGTGCCGGAGGAGTAGTGGCAGCCTGGGTAATTGCAGTCTGCCTGTATTTGGTGTCAAAAGTGGTGCGTGGTATACCGGTTGCTGTGGCAGAAGATATGCTGACAGCCGCAGTGATTTTGCTAATCATTCTTTTGATCAGTTTTTTCATGATTCCGGCGCAGATTAAGTTTGGCTGTGAAAAGAGCCGGATTTTGACATTAGGAATGATGGGAGTAATTGCTGTGATTGCATATCTATGTGAGGTCGTATTCGGAAAAGAGCGGTTGTATCAGGCGCTGACCGTGATAGACAATATGAATGTGGCAGTTCTGGCTGGTAGCATCATCGGGATTACACTGCTGGCACTGTTCATTTCGTACCAGATCAGCAGGCGTATTATGGAGAAGAAGGAGTTTTAACAGGAATTAACAGATGATTCTTGCACCCATTTGGAAAAAAAGATATACTCATAGTATCAGGCTAAGGGGGGCGAGTAGAATGGGACAGTTTTTAAATAATAAGGAACCATATGATAAATACAAGACCGTAATGAATGGAACCTTTTTTGTTGATAAGACAGAAATATTAAAAGAATTAATTCCAGCATTACAGCAGGAACAGCGTTTTTTCTGTATTACCCGTCCGCGACGTTTCGGAAAAACAGTTATGGCAAATATGATAGCAGCTTTTTTTGAAAAAAATAGTGAAAAATCTTTATTTGAGAAGCTTGCAATCGCACAATATGATCAATATAAGGAGCAGGCAGGCTGCCATGATGTGATATATATTGATTTTAGTGAAATGCCAAGAGAATGTCATAGTTATGAGGAGTATATTGGCAGAATACAGGATGGACTTGTCAGAGATATTAACGAGGCATATCCGGAGATTGCGATAGACAAAAATGAGGCGGTCTGGGATGTGCTTTCTCAGGTTTTTGACAAAACAGGACATAAATTCATATTTGTGATGGATGAATGGGACGCAGTTTTCCAGATGTCTTTTGTTACGGAACGTGACAGAGAAAATTATCTGCTTTTTCTGAAACTTTTATTGAAAGGGAAAAGCTATGTAGAACTGGCATATATGACCGGTGTACTTCCGATTGCAAAATATTCAGATGGTTCAGAACTGAATATGTTTTTGGAATACAATATGGCAACAAGAGTTCGGTTTAGTGAATATTTTGGCTTTACAGAGAGTGAAGTTGACAGATTGTACCAGTGCTATCTGGAGCAAACAAAAAAGCCACAGATTACACGCGCAAATCTCAGGGAATGGTATGATGGATATCACACTGCATCAGGAGAAAGATTATACAATCCACGTTCGGTAGTATGCGCATTGACAGATAATCAATTGTCAAATTATTGGGTGAGTTCAGGAAAATATGACTCTATTTTCACATATATCAGTCATAACGTAGATGAAATCCAGAACGATCTTACTTTAATGTTTGCAGGAGAAAAAATACCAACAGGGATACAGGAATATGCTGCAACAGCACCAGAACTAAAGACCAAAGAGGAGATATATTCTGCAATGGTAGTATATGGTTTGCTGACGTATGATAATGGAAAAGTATTTATACCAAATAAGGAACTTTTGGGAAGTTATGTAGCAATGATGAAAAAAGAACAATCGTTAGGATATATTTATCGTCTTGCCAACATATCATCACAGATGCTACAGGCAACACTAGCCAAAGATACAGAGACAATGACAAAAATCATTCAGTATGCTCATAATACAGAAGTGCCGATTTTGTCTTATAATAATGAGACAGAACTTTCGGCAATTGTCAATCTTGTTTATTTGTCTGCAAGAGATCAGTACAGAGTTGAACGTGAGGAGAAGGCTGGAAAAGGATTTGTAGATTTTATATTTTATCCGGTTCGATATGATCAGGATTGTATCATACTGGAATTAAAAGTAGATCATTCACCAGAAGATGCAATTGCACAGATTAAAGAAAAAGACTATGCTTTGCGGTTCAGAGGAAAAACGGCAGAAAAAAATAAATATACAGGGCGTATCCTTGCGGTTGGAATCAGTTATAACAAAGAAACAAAAGAGCATGATTGTAAAGTGGAAGAAATATAAAAGTGAAAGAAAAAAACATGAACAGCTTACAGCGCAAATTATTCGAATTACAGGATTTAAAATACAGAAATTTTCACAGTAAACTGATGCCGGGGATTGATAAGGAGACGATCATCGGGATCCGCACACCGGTACTGCGGAAATTTGCGAAAGAATTTGCAAAAACGGAAGCAGCAGAAGCATTTTTAAAGGAACTTCCACATCAGTATTATGAGGAAAATAACCTTCATATGCTTTTGATTTCAGATATCAAAGATTATGAGAACTGTCTGGCAGAAGTGAAACGTTTTCTTCCATATATTAATAACTGGGCGACCTGCGATATTCCAAGACCAAAGTGTTTCGCAAAAAACAAAGCTGAAATTCTTCATGTGATAAAAGAATGGATTGCATCCGGGGATACCTATACAATCCGCTATGGAATCGGAACACTGATGAGCTTTTATCTGGATGAGGATTTTAAACCGGAATATATAGAACTTGTGGCATCTGTGCAGTCGGAAGAATACTATGTCAATATGATGATTGCATGGTATCTTGCAACGGCACTGGCAAAACAGTGGGATGCAACGATCCCATATCTGGAAGAACGAAAGTTATCACCGTGGGTGCATAGAAAGACGATTCAGAAAGCGGTGGAGAGCTATCGCATCACAGATGAGCAGAAAGTTTATCTGAAAACACTGCGTGAAAACTGCTAAGACTAGTACATCGTTCTGTAAATAACTGAGCTAATAACTTGTATGAATTTCCATCTGCGTTATTGATTCAGTTAATTTTTGAACGCTGTACTGGAACTGATAAGGGCAGATTCATGGGGCTAAAAGAAATTTATATTCAGAGAGTTGTGGAAAGAGAACATGAAAAAATCTCAGGAAAACGATGAAGAACAGAAATGGGATAAATTACTACAGATTCACACAACCGGACGTGATGATTCCAATTCAGATCAGTACCGATATCCGTATGAACCGACGCCATATACGGTGTTAGAGCGGTTTGCTAATTCCGGGCTGCTTTGCAGGGAAAATACACTTTTAGATTATGGCTGTGGCAAAGGCAGAGTGGATTTTTTCCTGTCTTATCAGACACGCTGTCACACGATCGGTGTGGAATACAACGAGCGGATTTATGAGAAAGCGGTAGAAAACAGAGAACAGGGGGTTGCGGCAGGGCGGACAGAATTTGTACTTGCAGATGCCGTGCAGTTTTCGGTTCCGGCAGAGGTAGACCGGATCTACTTTTTTAATCCATTTTCGATAGAGATATTAAAGAAAGTTTTGGCGCGCGTGTTGGAATCCTATTATGAGAATCCGAGGGAATTGTTTTTATTCTTTTATTATCCTTCGGATGAATATATTTTTTATTTAATGACAGTAGACGAACTTATCTTTTCCGATGAAATCGATTGCAAAGATTTGTTTCCGGGGGAAAATAAAAGAGAGCGGATTGTGGTGTTTGAGGTTGGATAACTACAGTGTGATTTGCAGTTTCGATACAGTCAGTATCCGTGCAGCCAATATAGCAATTGACATATCCAAAAACAGAAATGGAGGATTTATGTCAGCATCATTATCACTTATTTGTATTGTAGGGCTTGCAATGGGAGCCATCTGCCAGAAACTGAAGCTGCCGCGGATCATTGGAATGCTTGTCACCGGAATTGTGTTAGGACCGTATGTGCTCGATTTGCTTGATCCTTCAATCTTATCAATTTCTGCAGAGTTGCGGAAGATGGCTCTGATTATTATTTTGTTGAAAGCCGGTCTTTCACTGGATTTAAAAGATCTGAAAAAAGCCGGACGCTCCGCTGTGCTACTGTCATTCGTCCCTGCATCGCTTGAAATTGCAGGTTATGTGCTTTGCGCAGGGTGGTCATGCCAATGTACTTGATTTTGTAAATATTCCGGTGTCAATCGTACTTGGTATAATTTTAGGCGCAGTCACAGGATATGGACTGTATCTTTTCTTTGAGACGGCATATGCGAGAAAACACTGCGTGCGTAACAGTATAAAAGTGATCATTGTACTGTGATTTTCCTTTTTACTGGCAGCTGTGGAGGGATGGCTGGAAGAAAAAATTTCTGTATCGGGACTGCTTGCGGTGGTCGCAATGGCTTGTGTGATCGCTTATCTCCCAAAGGCAACGGTGCAGGCGGCAATTGGTTCTGTTCCTTTGGCGGCAGGACTTGCCTGTGGAAAAATTGTTCTGTCTGTCGCTGTGCTAGCAATCATTATCACGGCACCGCTTGGGGCAATCGGGATGGATGCAGCCTATCAAAGGTTGTTGGAAAAGGAAAATTAAAAAAGATTTTTAGAAAGTATTTTGGCGGAAAGTGTGTTATATTGATTTCAGATAAAAGAAAATGACAGGGGTATCCGGAGATGATCAGAAAAGCAACAGAAGAAGATTTGTCGCGCATCGCAGAAATTTTTGTATTTAATAACAGAATCAATTATTTCCCAATTTTTAAGTCGGAAGAGTATTCATTTGGAGAATTGCAGGTTGTATCCATGATAGATCATTATTTCGGAAAAGAGGAAGTTCTCGAAAATCTGTATGTCGCTGATGAATGTGGAATTGTGAAAGGATTTATGGAAATCCATGGAACAGAAATCCGTAAATTGTATGTCGATCCATGCTTTCAAAGTGGTGGAATTGGAAAGAAATTAATAGAGCATGCAATTTCAACTTTTGATGTTGATCATTTGTGGGCGTTGGAGAAAAATACGAGAGCGATTGCATTTTATCATCGTCACGGATTTATGGAAAATGGAGAAAAAGAATTGGAAGAAGGCACGACAGAGTATATTGCAAAGTTGATAAGGGTGGAAGAAAATGTGCAGTTGGACGAGAAACCGATGCTTCGGAAAATAATGAGGGAAGATGTATAAGAGGAAAAGAAAAGTGGTAACAGATTACTCTGACGTAAAGTTAGAAACAAAAGATCTTATTTTAAAGAAAGCAGAATTTGAGGACTGGAAGACAATTTATTATAACCTGTGGAGACACAAGGAGAGCGCAAAGTATATGCTCTGGCAGCCGACAGAGACAGACGAAGATGCAAAAGATCGAATGAAGCGCACGATTGCATTTGAAGAAAAACCGGAGAATAAGTATGCGTTATTTGTGTATTTAAAGAAAACGGGTGAAGCAATCGGTTTTGCAGGTATGCGTGAGTTAGAGCCGGGCATTTATGAAGAGACAGGCATTGCACTTGGACCGGAATTTGTGCAAAAAGGATATGGGCGACAGATACTTACGACACTTCTTGAGGAGGCGGGAAAACTGGGAGCAAAAGAATTCCATGCCTGCAACCGTATAGGCAATGCTGCGTCCAGAGTGTTACAGTTGTCATGTGGATTTGTATTCGATTCACTGTCAGAAGAAAAGACAGATCCAAGAACAGGTGAAACGTATGTTTTGGAGAACCATATTTACAGGTATTAGAAAGAAGGAAGGAAATGTATTTTGGAAGATTGAATGAACAGAATGTAGAGCAGTATATTGACTATTTAAAGCTTGCGATACAGCAGGAGCCGGATATGATGACGGTGGAAGAGATAGATGAGGAAGGAATCAGGACAAGGCTTCGGGATTCATTTTATGAAAAGTCTACATCAATTCTTGCGATGGAAAATAATCAGGTGGTAGGAAGAATTGAGTATCATTTTTATGGGTGTATGCAGGATGGATATCGCATGGCGTATGTGAATTGGGTATATGTTTTGCCCGAATACCGGCATAGTGGCGTTGCCCGGAGGCTGTTTGCAGAATTTGAAAAAGACTGCGAAAAGCATGATATCCATCAATATTATCTGATCCGTGCTACCAACGAGAATGCCGACAGATTTTACAAAAAATTCGAAAATGTGCAGTTGGACGAGGAACCGATGCTTCGGAAAATATTAAAAGAAGATTGACAAGTGGTTACCATTGGTTATATGATGTGTATATAACCAATGATAACCACTTTTATATACAGAAGGGAGAGCGTTATGTCCACAAATCCAACGAAACGAATTGAAGAGATCGACCGGAGACTGGAAGAACTTCCAAAAGGAACCCTGACCTATAAGAAGATCAATGGCAAAGAACAGCCGTATATCCAGCGAACGATTGACGGGAAATCAGTGAGCTATTATGTGAAAGTGTCCGAGCGGGAGAAGGTACTTGTGGAATTTGAGGAGCGCACAAAGCTGCAGGAAGAGAAAAAGCATCTGACGGCTTATGTGGAGGGACTGAAGGACATTCTTAAGCACAATCCATATCTCTCTGCCCAGGTGGTGATCGGGTATCAGGATTTTGAAGACTTTACTTGTGGACAGCAGTTTTATGTCGATAAGACGCATTTCATCACTGAGTGGATCAGGGAAGGAACGAAGATCACATTGATCACCAGACCGAGAAGATTCGGCAAGACAACACTGCTCAGTACGGTAAGAATGTTTTTTGATCCAAAATATGCTGACCATCCGGAATATTTCAGTAAACTGCGGGTATGGCAGGATGAAAGAAGCCGTAGTATGTTCGGAAGCACTCCGGTGATCTCCACAAGCTTCGGAGGCTGCAAGGGGATAGATTATAAGCAGTCTATCCGGGGAATGATGGGACAATTGGATACAATGTACGCACATCATGAATATTTACTTGATAGTCCAAGACTTACGGAGGAAGATAAAGAGACATTTAAAGAAACAAGGTGGGGATTGTTTCATAATGATACAGGCTATATAGAAAATTCCATTAAGAAATTATGCGAATTGCTCTATAAACATTTTGGCGTAAAACCTATTGTGCTCATTGACGAGTATGATACACCTTTGATCGAAGCATACACGGATGGTTACTGGGATGAGATGATCACGACCTGCCGCCAGTTATTCCATAATACACTGAAAGAAAATGACTATCTTGGCAGAGCCATTATCACCGGAGTGACGAAAGTGTCGAAGAATTCACTTTTCTCTGATCTGAACAATCTGCTGGTCGCCACTGTGACAGATGATATCTACACGGACTGCTGTGGATTCACTGAGCAGGAGGTGATGGATGCATTAAAGTGCCAGAATATAGATGATATGAAAAAAGTGAAGGAAATGTACGATGGATTCATTATCGGTCATCAGAAAGATATTTATAATCCGTGGTCTATCGTGAACTATATGCATGATCGGCAGTTGAGATCTTATTGGATACTTACCAGCAGTAACAAACTGATCGGGGATATTATCTGCAGACATCCATATGATAAAAAGTACGAGATTGAACAGTTAATGACAGGAAAACCAATACACAAGATGATCAACGAGAATATTACATTCCAGTATCTTGACGGAGACGAGAATAGTCTGTGGTCACTTCTCCTTGCAGTCGGATATATCAAGGCAGAGAACGTGGTGAAAGATAACGAATGGACAGAGTGTGATGTTTCCGTGACCAACAAAGAGGTTATGTCAATGTTCCGGACACAGATCATTGCCATGTTTTCGAATGGCAATATTGCATATGAGAATTTTACAAGGGCACTAATAAGACATAGAACCTGGGATATGATCGGTGTGATGGAAGATATCGCCGAGTATTCCATGAGTTATTTTGATACTGCAAAGAATAAAGGAAAACACGCCCCGGAGAATTTCTATCATGGTCTTGTTTTAGGGCTGATCGTATCCATGCGCAAAGAATACCGCATTGTATCCAACCGGGAGAGCGGGGATGGACGTTATGACATTGCAATCTATCCTTTCGACAAAACAAAAGATGCCTATATCCTTGAATTTAAAGTTTTAAATGAACACAGAGAAAAGACTGTTCAGGAAACTGCACAGAATGCCCTGAAACAGATCCGGACCAGAAACTATGAAGCGGATCTTCTTGCTTATGGCATCCCAGCCGATCACATCTATAAACTCGGCTTTGGATTTCTCGGTAAGAAAGTCTGGGTAGTCTCTGATCCACCGGAGAAAGAAGAGAAGGATCAGGTCAGATCAGAGTGGGATAACCTGCGGTTCCGATAAAAAATTGCCGATGCACCAGTAAGGCACATCGGCAAAATGAAAAGCTTATAATTTGAAAATAAATCATTCTTCTTTTAGTTATCAGAAGCATCATCATCAGACATGCTGTAAACCTGACGTTTACGAGCCATCTCGTCATTTTCAAGGTATTCATCATAGGAGGATACTTTATCAACAAAGGTTCCGTCCGGTAAGAACTCGATGATACGGTTTGCAGTTGTCTGGACAACCTGATGGTCACGGGATGCAAAGAGAATAACACCCGGGAACTTGATCAGACCATTATTTAATGCTGTGATAGATTCCATGTCAAGGTGGTCGGTCGGTTCATCAAGGATCAGAACATTACTTGCCTGGATCATCATGCGGGAGAGAAGTACGCGGACTTTCTCACCACCGGAAAGAACACGCATTTTCTTAGTTCCGTCTTCACCGGCAAAAAGCATACGTCCAAGGAAACCACGAACGTAAGTAGCATCTTTGATCTCAGAATACTGTGTCAGCCAGTCTACGATCAGAAGATCGGTATCAAAGATTGCTGTGTTGTCCTTCGGGAAATAGGACTGGCTTGTTGTCACGCCCCATTTATAAGAGCCGGAATCAGGTTCCATTTCACCGGAGATGATCTTGAATAAAGTTGTTTTTGCAAGCTCATTTCCACCGACAAAAGCGATTTTATCTTCATGACCTACGATGAAAGATACATTGTCTAATACCTTGACACCGTCAATCGTCTTGGTGAGACCTTCCACAGTAAGAACCTCATTTCCAATCTCACGACTTGGACGGAAGTCAATGTAAGGATATTTACGGCTGGATGGACGAATCTCATCCAACTGGATTTTTTCTAATGCACGTTTTCTGGAAGTCGCCTGTTTGGATTTGGAAGCGTTTGCAGAGAAACGTGAAATAAATTCCTGTAACTCTTTAATCTTTTCTTCCTTCTTCTTGTTGGCTTCTTTCATCTGTTTTACAAGTAACTGGCTGGATTCATACCAGAAATCATAGTTTCCGGCATAAAGCTGGATCTTGCCATAATCGATATCTGCAATATTGGTACATACCTTATTTAAGAAGTAACGGTCATGGGAAACAACGATCACCGTATTTTCAAAATTGATGAGGAATTCTTCTAACCAGGAGATCGCATCTAAGTCCAAGTGGTTGGTAGGCTCATCTAAAAGAAGAATATCCGGATTTCCGAACAATGCCTGTGCAAGTAAAACTTTGACCTTTAAGGCACCAGGAAGCTCTGCCATCATAGAGTAATGGTAATCGGTAGAAATTCCAAGACCATTTAATAATGTTGCGGCATCGGATTCTGCATTCCAGCCATCCATCTCAGCAAATTCACCTTCTAATTCGCTGGCACGGATACCATCTTCATCGGAAAAATCTTCTTTCATGTAGATGGCGTCTTTTTCCTTCATAATATCATAAAGTCTCTGGTTACCCATGATAACGGTATCAAGAACGGTAAAAGCATCATATTTAAAGTGATCCTGCTGTAAAAATGAGAGACGCTGTCCCGGAGTGATGACAACATCGCCGTTTGTCGGTTCTAACTGACCGGATAAAATTTTTAAAAATGTGGACTTTCCGGCGCCGTTGGCACCGATCAGACCATAACAGTTTCCTTCAGTGAATTTGATATTTACATCTTCGAATAAGGCTTTTTTGCCTACACGTAACGTTACATTGTTTGCTTGTATCATTGTAATACCTCTATTTTACATATTTCTTGGTTTAAACGCATCATTTTTATTATACATAAAACCGTTGTTTTTTCAAGAAAAATCTATGCCAGGAAAATATAAGGAAAAAACAAGAGAAAATCTTTCTTGTTATGTAAAAATTTGTTATAATTATTCTAATCGGGGTTTTGTAAAAGGAGAAGTTGGGGATGGCAGAATTTAATAAGGAAGAAATAGATTATGAAGATCAGCTCAGACAGTCGGAGCGTGAGCGCAAAGATTTGAAAAATATCATATATGAACTTCCGGTAGGACTGATCACGGTAAAAGGGGGAAATGAGCTGACGATTGACATCGCAAACCATGAATTTTGCAGGATGAGCGGATACAGATCGGCGGATTTCAGTATGGAGAAAATGTGCATGGCGCAGTTGATCCATATGGAAGATTACATGATGTTTGAGGATGCGGCGGAGGTCTGCCGCAGAGGGAAAACATCGGATGAATTTGAGGCGAGAATCGTTACAGCAGATCAGAACGTGATCTGGGCAATGTTTCAGTTTCAGATTTACACATACCGGAGTGCAGTGCCATACTATCTTGTATCCTGCTGGGACATTACAGAGCGCAAGAAGATGGAAAATGAGATCATGCTTGTGAACGAGCGCTATCATATGCTGGAAGAGGTCTCCGATGATATTGTCCTTGATTATGATGTGAAAAAACAGCAATTTGAGATACCGGAATGTTATCTGAAATTCGCGGAGGATAAAAGTGTGAAATATGCCGGGATAGAAGAACTTTATGGAGCCATACACCCGGACGACAGGGAAAGATTTCAGAAGATATTTGAGACGGCGCTTCAACGGGAGATGAAAGGAACTGCGGAATACCGTCTGCGGCAGGGGGGAAAAGAATCTGGAAAATATGCTTATTTCAGAACCTGTTATCAGAGTATCGCAGATTATGATGGAAAGATCAGCCACATCATAGGAAGAAGTTATGATATCAGCACAGAGCGGGCAGTCCGGGAGAAACTTCTACGGGAAGTGCAGTTAGATCCGTTGACAAGGATTTACAATAAGACAGCCTCCGGAGAAATCGTAGATGCGTTTCTTGAAAAATCAACACAGGGAACGCATGTACTCTACGTCATTGATATTGACGACTTTAAGAAGATCAATGACACATTCGGACATACGGTTGGAGACATGGTGATATCGGATATTGCAACACTGATACGCGAACAGTTTACGGATGAAGCGGTTGTCGGACGTGTCGGTGGGGATGAATTTATGGTCTTTGTGAAGGACACTTCTTTGCAGGAGGCGGAGGCGAAAGCGGAACAGCTGTGTACAAACGTGCAGAAAACGCTTTCCGGGGATGGAGCAGTCATTGTTGTGACATTGAGTGTCGGTATGGCTGTGACAGGAAAAGACGGGTATGATTATAGTACGTTGTTTGAACGGGCAGATCATGCCATGTATCACATTAAGAAAAATGGGAAAAATCATTATGGCTTTGCAGGAGAGACCGAGGAAGGTGACTGTGAAGGAAAGTACCGCACGGAAGAAAAGGAAAACCGTAGAAATCTGGTGGCGGACAAAGAATTTTTAAATACAGCGTTCAGCCTGTTGTCACATGCAAGGGATATCAATGGTTCTCTGAATGTGCTCTTAGAACAGATTGGCAGAAAATATCAGATGAATATGGTATCTGTTTTTGAATATGCACCCGATGGAAAGAATATGTTACTTACCAACTGCTGGAGTGACATGGGACAGATTTATGAGAAGAATATACTTCCGATCACCTGGCCGAAACTGATGAAGGCTGAGGTGGGAGAATTTGTACAGACAACTCCAAAGTGGCAGGAAAAACGGAAGAAAGAGTGGCTGGAATGGTCAGGAAATGCCATCCCGATCCAGTCAATCGCTGCAGTAAAGTTTGAGTATTCGAATGGAAAAACCGGATGCATCGATGCTGGCTCGGTTGAACAGGGCAAGCAGTGGCGCACAGAGGAGATTGGAACCATCTGCGAACTGAGCAGAGTAGTTGCCGTATTTGTGACGCTGCGTGAGAAAATGCAGGAAGATCAGCAGGCAATCCATAAATTAAAAAACAGAGACCGGCTGACGGGCTTATATAATCTGGAAGCTTTCAGGACAAAACTGGTACAGCTTCTTAAGGCAGAGGAAAATCCACAGGAGAATACTTATGCACTGACCATGGTGGATGTCAATAACTTTTCTTATGTCAATGAAAATTTCGGCGCAGAGATGGGAGACAGTATATTGAAAGAATTTTCCCGGCTGCTGGAACGCAAAAAAGTAATGACAGCATGCCGTATGTACTCGGATTATTTCCTTGTATTGTCCAAGGGAAAGAGCCAGCAGGAGATCCGGAGGCGCGTTAAGGAAGGAAATGAAGAGTTTGAGGCAAAGCTGCAGGAACGTTATCCCGCTGGAGGAATGAAGCTTTCGGCAGGAATTTGCTTCCTGTCAGGAAAGAGTTCGTTTGAGACGATACTGGAGAGCGCAAATCTTGCAAGAAAATATGCAAAAGAACACAATATCACATCCGGTGTTGTCTATATAGAAAAAATGCGTCAGACACGTGATGAACAGGTGCTGATCGCAACACGGTTTCATGCTGCGATCCAGCGTGGGGAGTTTGAAATGTTTTTACAGCCAAAGTTCCGGCTGAAAGAGAATACGATTTATGGGGCAGAGGCACTTGCAAGATGGCATTTCGGAGAGGACGGATACTTACAGCCAAACCGCTTTGTGCCGGCACTGGAATTGATGGGATATATCAAAGACCTTGATTTCTTTATATTAGAGCAGCTGCTGAAATATATGACAAAGTGGAAGGAATCCGGAAAAAGCCTGTTTACGATCTCAACTAATTTTTCGAGAAAACACTTTGAAAACGGTGGCGAGGCATTTTTGCAGCGGATGCATGAGACAATGGACAAGTATGACATTGATCCTTCCTATATTGAAGTGGAAGTTACCGAGAGTGTCATGACAGAAAAACTCGAAGACCTGAAGCACTGCATGATCGAACTGGCACAGATGGGATTCCGCATTGCCATTGATGACTTTGGCACGGGGTATTCGTCTTTGAGTGTCCTTTATGAAATACCGGCGAATGTTGTCAAGATAGATAAAAGTTTTACTGACAAAGTGATGGTGGACAACAAGGGGGAATTTGTATCCCAGATGGGAAAATTCATCCGTGCAGCCAAAGAAGAGATCGTTGTGGAGGGAATTGAGACAGAAGAACAGCGCCAGTTCTTAGAAAGTCATGGATTTGAATATGGGCAGGGGTATCTGTTTGACCGGCCGATTCCGGCAGATGAATTTGAAAGAAAATATTTATAAATTCCTGTTTTTTGAGGATTATATATAACATTTGTTTATAGCTTTGTACTTTGTTTTGTACAGTCTGAATTCTTTACAACGGACAAATTAAATGCTAAAATGTGAATTAAGTCGAAAGCTGGCGGGGGATAGCAGTGTGCCCCGGGTTAGCAAAGACATTCTATCAATTTTTTATATTTTTAAGGAGGAATAAGTAATGTCCAGAGCAAAACAGTCAATGGACGGTAATACAGCAGCAGCTCATGTAGCTTATGCGTTTACAGATGTTGCAGCTATTTACCCAATTACACCATCCAGCCCTATGGCAGATACTGTCGATCAGTGGTCAGCAGCAGGACAGGAAAATATCTTTGGCAATCAGGTCAAAGTAGTAGAAATGGAATCCGAAGCAGGTGCTGCAGGTGCAGTTCACGGTTCCCTTGCTGCAGGTGCATTAACAACAACATTTACAGCATCTCAGGGTCTTTTATTAATGATCCCTAACATGTACAAAATCGCTGGTGAGCAGCTTCCATGTGTATTTGATGTTTCTGCACGTACCGTTGCAACACAGTCTTTAAATATTTTCGGTGATCACAGTGACGTATATGCTTGTCGTCAGACAGGTTTCGCTATGTTATGTGAGACAAACCCACAGGAAGTTATGGACTTAAGCCCAGTTGCTCATTTGGCAACAATCGAAGGAAAAGTTCCATTCATCAACTTCTTCGATGGATTCCGTACATCCCACGAAATTCAGAAAATCGAGAAATGGGATTATGCAGATCTGAAAGAAATGTGCAATATGGACGCAGTAGCTGCATTCCGTGCACATGCATTAAATCCAGAGCATCCGGCTATGCGTGGATCTCATGAGAACGGAGATGTTTTCTTCCAGCATCGTGAAGCTTGTAACACAGCTTACAATGAATTACCAGCTATCGTAGAAAAATACATGGCTAAGGTTAACGAGAAATTAGGAACAAACTATGACTTATTCAACTACTATGGAGCAGAAGATGCAGAGCGCGTTATCGTAGCTATGGGTTCTGTAAACGACGTTGCTGAAGAAGTAATTGATTACTTAACAGCAAAAGGCGAGAAAGTCGGATTAGTGAAAGTTCGTTTATATCGTCCATGGGTATCTGAAGCATTCTTAAAAGCTCTTCCTAAGACAGTTAAGAAAGTTGCAGTACTTGACAGAACAAAAGAGCCAGGAGCACTTGGTGATCCATTATACTTAGACGTAGCTACAACTCTTCGTGAGGCAGGTCTTGATACAATCGTATTAACAGGCGGACGTTACGGATTAGGTTCTAAAGATACACCACCTTCAAGCTTATTCGCTGTATACAAAGAATTAGAGAAAGATGCTCCAAAAGCACGTTTCACAATCGGTATCGTTGATGACGTTACAAACTTAAGCTTACCAGAAGTAAAACCAGCTCCTATCACAGCTGCTGAAGGAACTGTAGAATGTAAATTCTGGGGACTTGGTGGTGACGGTACTGTAGGTGCTAACAAGAACTCTACAAAGATCATCGGTGACCATACAGACAAATATATCCAGGCTTACTTCCAGTATGACTCTAAGAAAACTGGTGGTGTTACAATTTCTCACTTGAGATTTGGTGACAAACCAATCAGAAGCCCATACTACATCAACCAGGCAGACTTCGTTGCATGTCATAACCCATCTTATGTAACAAAAGGATTCAAGATGGTTCAGGACGTAAAACCAGGCGGAGTATTCATGATCAACTGCCAGTGGTCTGATGAAGAGTTAGCTCATCACTTAAATGCAGAAGCTAAGAAATATATTGCTGATAACAACATTCAGTTATATACAATCAACGCTATTGACAAAGCAATTGAAATTGGTATGGGTAAACGTACTAACACAATTCTTCAGTCTGCATTCTTCAAATTAGCAAACGTAATGCCAATCGAAGAAGCTGTTGATTTCATGAAAGCTGCTGCTAAGAAATCTTACGGTAAAAAAGGTGACGCAGTTGTAGAGATGAACTACAAAGCTATCGACGCAGGTGTTGACGCTGTACATAAAGTTGAAGTACCAGCTTCCTGGTCTAACCCAGAAGCAGATCCAGCTCCTAAGAAATTAACAGGTCGTCCAGAGACAGTTAAGATGGTAGAAGATTTAATGAATCCAATCGCATTAATGGATGGTGATTCTCTTCCAGTATCTGCATTCATGGGCAACCCAGATGGACAGTTCGAGCAGGGTGCATCAGCATATGAGAAACGTGGTACAGCTGTAACAGTTCCTACATGGGATGCTGCTAAATGTATCCAGTGTAACCAGTGTGCATTTGTATGTTCACATGCTACAATCCGTCCATTCATGTTAAGTGAAGACGAAGTAAAAGCTGCTCCAGCTAATATCAAACTTGCTGATACAAAACCAAAGGCAAGCGAATACAAATATACAATGAGCGTATCTCCATTAGACTGTATGGGATGTGGTGAGTGTATCACTGTATGTCCAGTAGGTGCTATCGAGATGGTTCCACAGGAATCTCAGGCAGAAGAACAGCCAGTATTTGACTACTTAGTAGCTAATGTTGGTAAGAAACCTGGTATGCCAGCTGACAACACTGTAAAAGGTTCTCAGTTCAACCAGCCATTACTTGAGTTCTCTGGATCTTGTGCAGGATGTGCTGAAACATCTTACGCTCGTTTGATTACACAGTTATTTGGTGAGCATATGTACATCTCTAACGCTACCGGATGTTCTTCTATCTGGGGTGGTCCGGCTGCTACATCACCATATACAGTAAACAAAGATTCCAAGAAAGGACCAGCTTGGGCTAACTCCTTATTCGAGGATAACGCTGAGCATGGTTTAGGTATGCAGATTGGTCAGGAAGTATTACGTGACCAGGCTATCGCAAGCGTTGAGAAATGTGTTTCTTCTGATAAAGCAAGCGCAGAATTAAAAGATGCATTTGCTAAATTCATGGAGACAAAACAGGATACAAAAGCAAATACACCTGCAACAGAAGCTCTTGTAGCTGAATTAGAGAAAGCTGCAGCAGCTGGATGTCCAGATGCAAAAGCTGCTCTTGAGAAAAAAGATTACCTTGCTAAGAAGTCCGTATGGATCTTCGGTGGTGACGGATGGGCATATGATATTGGTTTCGGTGGATTAGACCATGTACTTGCTTCCGGACATAACGTAAACGTTATGGTATTCGATACAGAGATGTACTCTAATACAGGTGGACAGGCTTCTAAAGCTTCCAACATCGGTGAAGTTTGTCAGTTCGCTGCTGCTGGTAAAGAAGTTGGCAAGAAGAGCCTTGCTGAGATCGCTATGAGCTATGGTTACGTTTATGTAGCACAGATTGCTCTTGGTGCTAACATGGCTCAGGCTGTTAAAGTTCTTGCAGAAGCAGAAGCTTATGACGGACCATCCTTAATCATCGGATATGCTCCATGTGAGTTACACGGTGTGAAAGGTGGAATGAACCACTGCCAGGATGAGATGAAGAAAGCAGTAGCTGCTGGTTACTGGAACCTCTTCTCCTTCAACCCAGCTCTTAAAGCTGAAGGAAAGAATCCATTCACATTAACATCTAAACCAGGCGATGGAACATATCAGGAGTTCTTAAATAACGAGACACGTTACAGCAGATTAACAAGATCCTTCCCAGAAAGAGCTGCAAAACTCTTTGCTGCATCTGAGGAAGCTGCAAAAGCTCGTTACGAACATCTGTTAAGATTAGTTGAGTTATACAAATAAGATTTAGACATTGTCTGAGTCTTTGTAAATTCCATAGAGCCCGGAAAGGCGTAAGTCTTTCCGGGCTCTATGCATTTGGATAGAAAGCCTATAATAACAATCAGCAATCAGAATGATGAGAAAAGGAATGAAAACCTATGAAAACAGTTTTAGAAATCTGCTGCGGCAGTTTTGAAGATGTAAAAACAGCATACGAAAACGGCGCCGGCAGAGTAGAGTTAAACAGCGCATTATATCTTGGAGGGCTGACACCATCGCTTGCCAGTCTGATCTGCGCGAAGGAACAGTGCACGATTCCTGTTGTGGCGATGGTACGTCCGAGAGGCGGCGGATTCTGTTATTCTTTGGAGGAATATCAGACAATGATCTTGGATACAAAACTTTTGCTGGAGCATGGGGCAGATGGGATCGCTTTCGGATTTTTAAAAGAGAACCAGACCTTAGATACAGAACGGACAAAAGAACTCATCCACCTGATACATGAACATGGAGGAGAAGCAGTGTTTCACAGGGCTTTTGACTGCGTTGCAGATCAGAAGAAAAGTATCCGGAATGGTACGAAAATAAGGTTCGTCGAATTACATCCCGATGGATCGTGCATCACTGTCATACCGCCCAATTCATAAAGGGCTGAACAGACGCCGGATACATCGGCTGTATAAATCGGTATTATTCGATATGCCTGTCTCATATGCAGCTTTCGCACCCCCATCCTTTGCGGATCACAAGATCCGGTGTCTCTTTTTCTTCACGGGCTGCCTCAACCATCAGATGTGCCAGACGCCGGATTCCGTCAAAGCCGTACAAGCCCGCGCCCTGTACCATGTTGACAAAATGTCTGCTGCCTGTAAACCAGGCCGCTTTCTGCCCCAATGCCAGCATCTCCCGCTCCGTTTGTCTCGGAAGGACACGCATTTTCACCTGCACAGTTGCAAGCAGCATCAACTCAGGCGCATGCTGCTGAAGCCATTTGAAATCATTTTCCTCCTCAGGGCTGATGGCAGCCCCACCACCGTCCGCCACGAGAAGCCGCAGGAGG
>ERZ1032022.75-NODE-75-length-23524-cov-7.980187_pt1 | contig 23524 bp, 13 predicted proteins | sample MGYA00516699_ERZ1032022 | MGnify/ENA primary metagenome ERZ1032022 (study PRJEB33719, sample SAMN04261294) | wastewater metagenome | biome: rural village; feature: human; material: feces | host: Homo sapiens | place: El Salvador | collected 2013-01-07 ... | reverse complement strand
AAAAAGAACGAAATACGCTTATGGAGATTTCCGATTTGCTCAGAAAAGGAAAAACCGGGGATGAGCTGATCCAGATGGGATTCGATAAGGATTCTGTCGAATTGGCATTATGCTTAAGAAAATAGGCTTGTATGATTTAAAAGGCAGTCACTTATAGTGGCTGTCTTTTTTTGTTCACTTGTAAATTTAATTGAACCGCCGTGTACCGAACGATACGTTCGGTGGTATGCGAAGCTAAAAAAATTAATTGTATTTTCCCTATTGCTCGATAAAAACGAACTTTAAAGCCAAAAATGTCCGCTATCTTCTGACCATTCATACCATATTTAATAACGAGCAAGTCAAAAGGAAAGGATGTGACAATATGAATAAACAATTTGCTCTTAACCAGAAAGAAATCAAAAACTATCATTCAAAAGGAGAAAATAATATTATGACAAAAACAAACATTTATGCAGAAAACACTCTGAAAACCAAACCATGCAATGAACTTCAAAAGCAAGTAAGTAATATCTCGGAACCAATGTGTGAGGAATTGAACTTACAGAAACCGGATATTTCGGTAGAAGATAACATTCCATATACTGATATTGAAAAAGGGGAAATTATTTATATTCCAGCCATGACATACCTGAAAGCATTTATTCCAGGCTTATCAAATAATCAGATCGTTGTAGCAAAGGAATATGATCTGCTTCGATTGACAGGGATAATAGCTCATGAAGTACGTCTTATCTGGCAGTCAGAAAATCAGACCTTAATGTGTCACAATCCTATTTATTCAGTTGGACAGACAGTAACTGATCCTGCTGAAACCGATGCTGATGCATATGCCGCCTATTTTTTAATGAATCATTATGGTATTTCGTTTGAAAATGCTGCTAAAGTGGTGTTCCCACATATCGATCCACATACGGAAGCATATGCAAACAGACGTAGAACTGTACTTGATATATCTGAGAATTAAAAAATTTCTGAGCCATCCAACCTGGATGGCTCAACTATATTATTACTTTGCATTTTTGAAATATTACCTCATCCTGACACCATGCTCGTCAAATCCATACTCCCTCAACTTTGCCTTGTAATCAGGCAGCGTATCATCCAGTATCTGTTTATAATCCGGTTCAAGGAAGTTTCCTTCGAGATCGACCAGACGATAATCCTTGAACAGGTCCTTCTTTGCATCAGAGCCGTTTTTCAGATAGATCTGATACAAGAGTTCTGCGTTAGCAAGTTCCCGGTTAATCACCTCATCGGAAGGGATTCCATATTTACCAATAGGATTATTAAGATAATTTGTATCCAAATAAGCACGGGTCTCATCGTCTGCAAGTGCTTCATCCAGAATGGAACGAATAGTATCGTTAGTTCCAAGTTTTTCATTAAACTCAAGGATATCGAGATAGTCAACAAACAGTCCGGATCTTGTACTGCATAAAAGACGAATCATATTTTGCTGCTCGGTAAATCCATCATTGATCCGTCCTACAAGTGTTTTTAAGTACAATACGTTCAACGAATCGTCTTTATTAATATTTTTATCTTCTAAATATTCGTCCAACTCTTGAGTGTGCCTAAAAGATTCTTCAGGCTGTCCTTTTATATAATTAATTTCTTCTTCAATATCATTAATAGCTCCAATGACACTTGCAGAAAATAACTTAACAAAAGTCCTTCTGTCAAGTTTCCCTCTCATATAATAACGTCTGTAATTACGTTTTAAATCTTTATCTTTATCCTTCTTAAAAAAAATTCCCATTATCTTATTCTCCTTTACCTCTCTTTATTTAAGATATGTGGATTTTTTATCTGTTGCATTTTTCAAATACTACCTCATCCTAACACCATGCTCGTCAAATCCATGCTCCCTCAATTTTGCCTTGTAATCAGGCAGCGTATCATCCAGTATCTGTTTATAATCCGGTTCAAGGAAGTTTCCTTCGAGATCGACCAGACGATAATCCTTGAACAGGTCCTTCTTTGCATCAGAGCCGTTTTTCAGATAGATCTGATACAAGAGTTCTGCGTTAGCAAGTTCCCGGTTAATCACCTCATCGGAAGGGATTCCATATTTACCAATAGGATTATTAAGATAATTTGTATCCAAATAAGCACGGGTCTCATCGTCTGCAAGTGCTTCATCCAGAATGGAACGAATAGTATCGTTAGTTCCAAGTTTTTCATTAAACTCAAGGATATCGAGATAGTCAACAAACAGTCCGGATCTTGTACTGCATAAAAGACGAATCATATTTTGCTGCTCGGTAAATCCATCATTGATCCGTCCTACAAGTGTTTTTAAGTACAATACGTTCAACGAATCGTCTTTATTAATATTTTCATTCTCTAAATATTCGATCAACTTATGAGTGTGCCAAAGAGATTCATCAGGCTGTCCTTTTATATAATTAATTTCTTCTTCAACACGATTAATAACTCCAATGACATCAGCAGAAAACAACTTTACAAAAGTCCTTCTGTCAAGCTTTCCTCTCATATAATAACGTCTGTAATTACGTTTTAAATCTTTATCTTTATCCTTTTTAAAAAAAATTCCCATTATCATATTCTCCTTTTTTATCTTTAATATGTCAGAATAAAAGCTGACTGCTTATTTCCATACAACTATTTTAGCACAAAATAGATATCTTTTATCATTTTTTCGTTTCTCTGACATAATCAAACTGTAATCAAATAAATCATATCAATGAGGAGGAAATAACTAATGGATAAAGAGACATTAGACCTTATGGAAAAGTTGAGCATCCAGTTCAAGGATACATTCCAAAAAGAATTTGACAGGGTGCAGAGAAATTATGAAACCAGAAAACAGATCGAAGCTGCTAAAGATGCCGCTAAAGATTTTGGCCGATCATCCATGGAGAAAGTAAATGGCCTGTTCGATCCGATCAGACACCGCCTTGACTATAATGCAGTCAACCGGGAGGTGCAGGATCTGGAAAAACAGCTTGCGCAGGAGATCGTGACAGCAAAGACATATGGGATGACACCGGAACAGGGAGATAGAATTGAGGATCTGTCGAAAATCCATTCAAAAAAAATTGAAAGATTAATGACTGCTGGCGAATTATGTGAACAAGACAAGGCTTATTTCGTAAAACAAATTATCAAAGCCAAAGATGCCATTATTGACAAAGCATCCGCCGCATACGATTCCATTCATGATTCAATTGATAACGCTATCTGTTCGTCCCTCGCGGCAATCAACGGCTTTAAAGATACCGTGACACAGACCACAGATAAAGCAAAAGAGGTAGGCAAAGAAGCTTTTATCGGAATCGAGGAAAAAGTAGAAGGCATTCACAGGGAATCATTAAGCCGGGATGCCAAAGAATATGATTCCATGGCATTGCATTATGATAAACTGGCAGACATTGCAGAAGACAAGTCTTTCAGACGCGCACGTGCACTGCAGAATTTTAAAAATGTATTCCGTGCATTGCGCGGACAGGAAGATGAAAAAGTTAACGTCCAGGTAGAGCCAAGCAAATACCGTCAGATGGCTGCAGACTTCCGCAGTAAGGCAGAGCAGTGCAGACAGCAGGTTGAGGCGTCACTGGAACAGTCTGCACAGAGAATCTCACAGTCCAAAGACATCCGTGAAGCTCTGGGAATGGGAATCAATGAGAAAGTGACGAGTCTCGACAAGGCAATTGAAAAAGCAAAAGCAGAAGTGCAAAAAGACAGAGAGACGGCGCTGAACAAAGAACCTGCAAAAACAAAACCAATAGACAAGACAGAACGATAAATACCAAAAGGAAAATGACCTCACTATTTCATGTGAGGTCATTTTTTCTGCCATATTTTTCTGCCATAAGTATCTTTTCCAATAAGATCATTAACATCCATTCTTTTTGCAACATCCCATTGTCGAAATCTTCCGGAAGATATACAATGATTGTTGTATGGAAAAAGACATTTCTGATTTATTCTGACATACTCTATTTGAATTAGAAAAGAGGAGGAAATACAAGAAATGAGAGCAAAAAAAATATTGAAAAATCTGCTCATCCTTATCGGACTGTTCATTATAGGATGTATCCTTGCCGGAGCCATCAGAATAGCATACGTGAGATACCAGACTTCCCATCAGGCTGACGGACTTCTTACCGGTGCCCATCCAGATGCCGAAGAGGATTATGACAAATACCTGAAAGAAACGGATTCCGATATCGATGGAATGACAATGTATGAGAAATACAAAAAAGGAATGGATCCGGAAGTCGGTTCTGATTCAGACATGGATGGCCTTACTGATAAGGAAGAAATTGAGGTATATGGTTCAGATCCATTAAAAGCATCCACTGCCGGAGACCTGTACACTGATAAATATAAAGTTGAACACGATATGGATGTAAATAAGAAATATGACTATGAGGGAGAACCAGAATATCCTTATAATGAATGCAGTGAAGTACATCTGACAGCTTCCAATGTCGTTGACCTGTATGCAGTTGTAAAGGATGTCACCGGTTACGATGAGCCTGCAGGATATGAGATCTATAAGGAATATATGGTCTATAACTATTCAGAATCACTCAGTATTGACGTATCCCAGTTATTGCTGGATGAAAGCCTGACGACAGATGACGTGGCTGTCCTTGTCAATGACGGGAAAAAAACAAAAAAATGGAAAACAAGCCTGGATGGAACCATCCTTACGCTGAAGGATAAATTTAAAGAAGACAGGACCTATTATGTGTATATCATCAATTCAAAAAAAGACCTGATCTGTTCGCTTTTGAAAAATTCATCCTTTGACAATGTATCATCTTCAACCGGCAGTTCCGGTCTTGTTGTCGGATGCCCGTTTCTGTATCATTTTGGATTAGGCATGTATGTTCTTTATGAAGATACCGGCGATGATGCAGCCACAGAAACATGTAAAAATGCAATGGTAAATGGTGCCAATTCTTTCCTGTCCGAGACAGGGACCTTCAGGGATGGCAAAAATGTAAAAAAAGAATCCAATGCCACAATTGCAGCATTTTATACCATGCTGCAGAGATATTTCCCATCTTTTGAAGTAACATCACAGAAAGAATTCAGTTTTAGGAACCTGATATTCAGTTATTTTACAAGTGATGTGATCACCGCATCAACAGGAGTCAAAGTGGATCCAAAAGACGGAAAAACGCCTACGCTGGAGAACGAGACTGATGTAGTCATTGCAAAAAATTTTACCATTGATGAAGAATTACTGTTTAAAAATTTTGGTTCCAGTATCAACAAAGATGGAAATTGTGCAGGGATCTCCCATTACACTGCACTGTTATTCAATACCGGGACTGTAGATGCTACCGGTTCTTATGACATTGATAAGATCGGTGATACTTCATGGGATCTTACTTTTGATCCGGAAAACAAGACATTGATGGATAGATTCCTTGCTGATTTCAAGGGAGCCTATTTTGTCAGGGATAAAGGGAAAGATTATGTATTGGATGATGACCTGCTGACTGACGGCGAAAAACAGTTTGTAAACATGATCGGCTGCTTCTGGGCGGAATCCAATGATAAAGTCAAGGTCAACGGGCATGTGAAACACGGATTTCTCTCCCATTATGATTATTCTCTTCTGGATGTTATCAAAAAAGAAATCGACTCCGGCAAAATCCTGGATGCATGCATCAAACTGAACAGTGGATATCATACAGTAAATATCTATGGATACAGTTCAGATTCAAAAAATCCGGATGTTACTTATTTATATATTTATGACAGTAATATTCCAGGACATGGCACTTCCAGTCTCCTTCTAAACGATGAAAATGTCTGTATCATGAAAGTCACAAAGACGAAGAAAGCATTCAGCGATGATTATTACATGGCTTATTCTTACTCCCCACTCGTAGGGAACAAGTATTATGCCAATTCTTCCATGATGTCTAACTGTCTGATTGTCTGCGATGAAAATTTTAATATCCTGAATCCTTAATCTTTTGCAGATCAAAATACAATCACTGTTCAAAAATCCGGCAAATATGTGCCGGATTTTTTTGTACTGAAAAACCCATTTTGATTTTATTCTGACATACTAATTAAAAACGATGAATAATAAATCTGATATGCATCCGGTTTATCGTAACCTGCATACTATTCACCGACAGAAAGGGGTAAATTCAAATATGCAAAAAGCTCTGCTTATAGCAGAAAAACCAAGTCTTAAAGATAAAATTGAAAAAGTATATGAAGCACATCGAACAGAAATCCCATATGAAATCACATTTACAGCGATGGCAGGACACCTTGTTACATTAAAAGAACCACAGGAGATGGATGAGTCTCTAAAGGTCTGGACATGGGATAACCTTCCGATCCTGCCAGGCAACTATGGCGGCTGGCAATACAAATTAATAAAGGAAAAGAAATCCGGAAACTATCTGACCAGCCAGGAACGGTTTAAACGCATCAAAGAAGAATATGAATCTGAAGATTACGACATTATCATCCATGCCGGGGACCCGGATAGAGAAGGAGAATTTTTAGTCTGGTTGCTGCTCCGCGTGCTGAAAGTGAATACTCCAGTAATGCGGTTTTGGACCAATGAGCTGACGGATACTTCAATCATTCATGCACTGAACAACCTTCGGGATGAAAAAACAGATGTGCAGCTTGCCAATCTTCTTAGATCAGCTTATGTGCGTTCGCACGAAGACTGGCTGTTCGGTATGAACCTTTCCAGGGCAAGTTCTTTAAAAATGAATGGAAGGGTAGCAGTTGGAAGAGTAAAGACAGCCATACAGGCCATCGTATGTAAGCGAGAGATCGAAATAGAAAACTTCCGTCCGTCTACATGTTATGGCATCAGATCCATATATGAAGAAGGGTTTGACGGAACAATGTTTGAACTCATACAGAAAAAAGACGAAGGCGGTAATGAAGAAGATGATGAAACTTCCGGCATTATCTATTATAAAGAAAAAAGCGAAGCGGAAGAAATGATCCGGTCTCTTCCTTCAACAGGCAAGGTAATATCATTTGAAGCGAAGAGGACAGAAACCAATGCCCCAAAACTTTTTAAATTATCAACTGCACAGATTGCAGCCGGTAAGTTAGGATATTCATCTTCTGAAACACTCAGTATCATTCAGTCGCTCTATGAAAAATCCTATATGTCATATCCGCGTACTGACTGTGAATACATTGCTTCAGCAGAAGACCTGCCAGGAAGTCTTGAAGCATGCCGCTGTATCCCTGACCTTGTTCCTTTTATCGATAAGATTGACGGTTCTGCAATAGCAAGGGTTAGAAAAACAAAAAAATGGGTCAATGATGAAAAATTAAAAGAATCGGGACATTCTGCCCTGATCCCGACTAATGTTAAACCGGATTTTTCTTCACTTTCTCCAAAAGAACAGGATATTTATAGATTGATCTGCCGTCAATATGTGGCAATTTTCTTACCTGCCCTTATACAGAACAAGACGCGAATGATATGTGATATCGGTGGACAATTGTTCAAGAGTACTGGTAAAACGCTGGTCTCAAAAGGCTATACTGAAATTTTTGGAACAAAATTCACAGATTCAGTGATTCCAGAACATCATGATGGAGATATCCTGAACATCCAAAAATTTATGGTCAATGAAAAAGTAACGACACGTCCAAAAAGATTTACGGACAGTGACCTGATCGAAGTATGTGAAAACCCAATGAAGTATTTCGAAGATAAAAATGTGAAAGAACTTGCCAAGTCTCTTGCAAAACGTGGTAAAAAACCGGAAATAGGAACTCCGGCAACACGAAGTGAGATTATAAAGGCACTGATCACAAAAGATAAATATCTTGGGATCGCAACAGAAAAAAAGACACAGTATATTGTCCCGACTGAAATCGGAATGGCTATTTACCTGAATTTAAGAAACTGCAGTCTGTGTCAGTTTGATACCACAATCAAAATGGAAGACAGACTGAAGATGATCGAGTTTGGAGAACTTTCCCCTGCCGAAATGGAGACTGAAGTAGAAAACGATGTCTTAAGACTTCTGACTGAGATCAAAGAGACTGAAATGAAGCAGTTCAAGAAAAAAGAATATCCCGTCATCTGCAAGTGCCCTAAATGTGATGGGAATATATTATCAGGTCCGAAAAGCTTCTTTTGTTCAGAATACAAAAATGGCTGTAAAGCCGGTGGTTTCAAAACAGTATGTGATTCCATTATTTCAGATCCCGAGATCAAGGAACTCATGGAAGGCAAAGAGATCACAAAAACATTAAAAAAGGGAACATTAAAGTGGAACCAAAAACTGAAATACAACATGGATACTCTGAAGCTTGAATTTGTCAGGGAAGAAGCTGCAGAATCATCCTATGTCTGCCCATCATGTCATAAAAAGCTTATGGAGGATTCAAGAGCCCTTACATGTACGTGCGGGGCAAAGTTCTGGAAAATGGCAGGAGGGATTGTCTTTTCGCCGGAACAGGTAAAAAGATTATTTACGGAAGGCAATACCGGGCTTGTCAAAGGCCTGACTGCAAAATCAGGCAAACATTTTGATGCAGAATTTGTTTTTACGGATGATAAAAAAGGAATCACATTTCAATTTCCTAAAGCAACGGTGTCTTCCTATATATGCCCAAAATGCGGAAGCCATATGCAGGAAGATGGCAGGTCCATTAAATGCGAATGCGGTTTTACTTTCTGGAAAGTCGTCTGTGGAAAGGAATTAAATGAAAAACAGATCGAACGTTTCTTTAGAAAAGGTTCTACCGGCGTTGTCAAAGGAATGAAAAGTAAGAAAGGAAAAAAATTTGAAGCAGAGATCGTCCTGAAAGCAGCAAAAGACGGTGTCGAATTCAGATTTGGGTAGCCCTATGAAAAAAATAAAATCCATAATGTCATGTTTACTTTGCAGCTGTCTGCTCTTTACCTCTGGCTGCAGCTCTACAAAAGTGATCCAGGAAGCAACATATTCAATCGAAAACGCTTTTGGAACAATGTCTGCAGAAGATGCAAACTGGCATGATGTCACATCTCCGGTCAAAATTGAATCAGTGTCCACAGACCGTTATGCATATAATACACTCAATGACGGAGAAAAAGTAATCTATGACCAGATGTTAAATTGTGTAGAAAATTATATGGAATCAGTCAGCTTAAGTACAGTAACAGAGGACGCCGTCATGCATAGCTATAAAGCAATGATGGCCGATTATGGAGAACTGTTCTGGCTTTCCGGATATACATTCCAGAAATATACAATCGATGATGAACCTGCAGGTATCATTTTTATTCCAACCTATACAAAATCTGAGGAAGAAAAAAAAGACCTTTCAATCAAGATTGACGCTGCCGCTGATGCAATCTTATCAGACTGTGATGCAGATGATGACTATGGCAAAGCCAAATATATATATGAATACCTTGGAAACCACTGCGAATACAATGAAGCTGCGATTGAAAACCAGAATATTTTGTCAGTCTTAATATATGGAAGTTCTGTCTGCCAGGGATTTTCTGTAACAGCCCAGTACCTGTTAAGCAAAGTCGGAATCCAAGCCTGTACAATAACAGGACATGCAGGAGATGTCCCACACGCATGGACACTCATGAAACTGGATGGAAACTATTACTATATGGATTCTACCTGGAGCGGATCTACATATGACGATGGCTCATCCGGTGGCATAAAGTATATCAATTATAATTATTTTGCACTGACAGAAAAGGATTTTGATCTAAAACATACTCCGAGTGACATAATCGATCTGCCGACCGCTGACAGTATGGATGATAATTATTATGTAAAAGAAGGTTTGTACATCACCGACTGGAACGAGAACAGTATTGGAAATTTACTTGGAAATGCATATTCAAACGGAAATAAAGTATTTACACTTAGATTTTCTGATGAAAATCTGTATAATCAATTTTTGTCAACGTTTATCCAGAATGGTAAAATCACCTCATACTGTAGCGGGATACAACAGATAAGCTATCAAGCTGATCAGGGATTGCATACTGTCACCTGCAGATTTTAATTTATAAAATAGTGAAAAGACGGCCATATATATATGACTGTCTTTTCTTTTTGGCTATATACTTCACAAAAATCAAAGCAGATGCTATAATATCAGTATAAACAAAAAGATAAACTAACATAAGAATATCATAATATGTCACTTATTCTGACATAATATGAATGAATCTCGAAGTCTGGAGTAAATATCATACACAGACACGCGGGCAGAATAATCTGGGGCAGCCCTGAACTGTATCAGGGAGGCTACCGGCTTTCCCTGATCTTTTATGACTGGGAAAGAGAGGACAAATGATGAAACAGAAACAATATGAAGAATTAGGATTTACAGACGATTTTATGTTTTGCAAAGTCTTGAGCAATCATCCAGAACTTTGCCATGAACTGCTTGAATTGATACTCGGGAAAAAGATAGGGCAGTTTGTCAAGCTTGAAAAACAGAAACCTATTGAAATCACATCAGATGGAAAGGGTATACGGTTTGACGTATACAGTGAGGATGACAAGGGCAGCGTCTTCGATTGTGAAATGCAGACTACACAAAATGTCAACCTTCCAAAGCGGTCAAGGTATTATCAGGGAATGATCGATCTGAATCTGATCGAACGAGGAGCTGATTATAACGAGCTGAAAAAAAGCTATGTGATATTTATCTGCCCGTTTGACGTATTCAGAAAAGGCTTGCACAAATATACATTTGAGAATATCTGTGTGGAAGATACATCCATCAGGCTGAAGGATGATGCAGTAAAAATATTTTTATGTGCAGGTGGAACAGCAGATGATGTTTCAGATGATCTGGCAGCATTTCTTGAATATATCAGCGGAAAGACTGTCAATAACCGTTTTGTAAATGAACTGGATGAAGCAGTGGAACGGGCAAAAAAACATGAGGAATGGAGGATGGAATATATGACATTACTTATGAGAGATCAGGAAATGATTAAAAAAGGCATTGCAGAAGGCATTGCAAAAGGCATGGCAGAAGGTAAACAAAAAGAACGAAATACGCTTATGGAGATTTCCGATTTGCTCAGAAAAGGAAAAACCGGGGATGAGCTGATCCAGATGGGATTCGATAAGGATTCTGTCGAATTGGCATTATGCTTAAGAAAATAGGCTTGTATGATTTAAAAGGCAGTCACTATTGTGGCTGTCTTTTTTATTTTATCTTTACTCTGACATATTATAGGTAACTTTTTTAATTGGACTGTTTCATAGTCCAAAATAATTATCTTGGAAAGGAGTGGCAGTTTTCAATCGCTGCCGATGTTCTATGAAAAAAAACAAATTTCTTTTATGTTCTCTTATGGGAGCTATGATACTGGCGAGTATGACCGGATGCAGTATCACTAAAAAAAACCAGATCGAGCCAGTGGATGGGGTGCCGACTGCTGTTGCAGTAGTGGATAATTCGAGATTCCCAAACAAATTTGCTTACAATGCAATTGATTTCCAACATCAGAAAGTATATGACGAAATTTATGACTGTGTCACAAATCATGAAAAAAGTATCATTACCAGCACGAATGATTCAAAAATACTGTCTGAGGCATTCAATGCTATGATCGCAGATAATGGAGCCATGTTCTGGGTAAAAAATTATGAATCCATTGAAAAAGTAGATATGAACAAAATCACATCTCTTGAGTTTAAACCTGTCTATACAAAAACGGAAGATGAGATCGAAAATTATTCCAAACAGATGGAAGAAAAAAGAGATGAAATCATCAGTTTGATCCCTGACAATGCTGATGATTATGAAAAAGTGAAATTTCTTTATACTTACCTTGCTGAGAACCTTTCTTTCATCGGATGCAGCGATGACGGTGCAGATCTTTTGAGCGTATTCCTCAATGGACAGATTGATGCCAAAGGTTATGCCAATGCAATGCAGTATCTCCTTGAAGGCGCAGGTGTACAGAGCGGTGTCGTAACGGGAACGGCAAATGGCACAAACCATGCCTGGAATGTTGTTGGAATGGATGGCTATTATTACTATGTCGATGTTGCGTGGGCGGCCCGTGGGGATATGGTGAACTATACATACCTTGGCATGACAGACAATGATACTAAGCTGACGCACCAGACAAAAGTTGATTTTGTGCTTCCAAACTGCCTCGCCACAGAAGACAATTATTTTGAAAGGGAGCACCGGATCGTTACCAATAAAAACAATGACATTGTTGAAGATATCTTCCAGTCAGCTATTGATTCCGGAGATGAGATCATGTCGATCAAGTTTTTTGATGAAGATACATATGACTGGTTTGTCGAAAACTATGTAGATTCTGATGAAAAAGAAACCTATAATGGAAAAGAGATCATTTCAACCAACACTACGGATTCCCTGCTGAATACCGTAACAATCAAATTGGAGTAAAGTATATCACAGCCGCAGCACCACAGGATATCAATTTCTGTGGTGCTTTTATTGTTTTTCTTCACAAAAATCAAAGCAGATGCTATAATATCAATATAGACAAAAAGATAAACTAACATAAGAATATCATGATATTTCATTTATTCTGACATAATATGAATGAATCTCGAAGTCTGGAGTAAATATCATACACAGACACGCGGGCAGAATAAATCTGGGGCAACCCTGAACTGTATCAGGGAAGCTGCCGGCTTTCCCTGATCTTTTATGACTAGGGAAAGAGAGGACAAATGATGGAGATCAGAACACAGACAACTTATAAGGACAGGCTGTTCCGTTTTATTTTCGGCAGCAAAGACAATGCAGCTGACATACTTTCACTGTACAATGCGCTGAACGGGACAGAATACAATGATCCGGACGAACTGCAGATCACAACTCTTGAGGATGCCATATATATCAGGATGAAAAACGATGTTTCGTTTCTGATATCAAGTTACCTGACGTTGTGGGAACAGCAGAGCAGTTACAATCCAAACATGCCGCTTCGGGGACTTATGTACTTCGGGGAACTGTATAGTGGCTATATTGAGACGAATGAACTGAACCTTTATGGTTCCAGGCTGCTCCAGATCCCAACACCACAATATGTGGTATTCTACAATGGTGAAAGAGATACCGAGCCGGTAAAAAAGCTCCGTCTGTCAGATTCTTTTATCAATCAGGACACGAGCGGGGATTTTGAATGGACAGCAACCATGTATAACCTGAACAAAGGAAATGATGGTCTGCTGGATGCATGCCGCCCATTAAAGGAATATATGACACTGGTACAGTATATCCGCAGCAATATGGGAAACGGCATGACGGTAGAAAGAGCAGTAGATGAAGCAGTCAAACGGTGCATTGCAGAAAACGTAATGAAAGCGTTTTTGATCAAACATAGAGCGGAGGTAAAGAGTATGTGCATTACAGAGTATAATGAAAAGACTTTCGTTGATGGTATTAAAGCAGAGGGCATTGCAGAGGGTAGTTTAGAAAAAGGTCTTACTGTATATTACAATCTTTTGAAAAGAGGATTTACGAAAGAGGATGCACTTGCTATCGCAGATATTCCTGAATCAGCTGTAAAGGCTGATGTTCAGAAAGATCGTTCAGAATGATCCCTTAAGAAAATAGGCTTGTATGATTTAAAAGGCAGTCACTATTGTGGCTGTCTTTTAAAAAATAAATAATTACCATTTTCAATATTGGTAATCATTTGGGCAATATACACTGTTGTGTGCATCGTTGCTATCTGCTATACTTTTTCTTATATGGAGACAAACTGTATTGAAATTTTCTGACATACTTAAAATAAAAAAATGGGAGAATTTGATTATGTTATTTCACATTGCTGAAAAAATCATCCAAACTTTTGATAAGCAAATAGAAATTGTGGTTAATTTTGTTGTTGGAATCGTTAAAGACCATAATATGCTTGCTTCTTTAGGAAGCGGAATTAAATGGTTTTTTATCATTTATATCGGAATTATTTTAATATCCATCCTGTATGACAATTTAGAAATGGCCGTTATGACTAACCGTACCCTTGAAGAGCATTTGGACATATGGCGTCATGTCAGCAAGAAAGGCGATCCTTACGAATCCGGAGCTGCCACATTTTCCAAGCGATTATTCAAAGGAAAACAATACAATAATGTTATTTTAAATTGTAATTTTAAATGTAAAAACTTTGGAAATGAACTAGATAAAGTAATTGTAACTCCAAAAGGCATTTTTGTAGTCGAATGTAAGAGCAGATCCAGAAAAACCTGGATGGGTGACATTTTTGATCATGACCTTATTCTTTGTTCACTTCAAGGCAATAAAGAATATGTCCAGAATCCTCTTGTCCAGAATACAACTCATGTGAATGCGCTTTTTGTCCTTGCGAACAAAATCAATGCCTTAAATGCATCACATATCTATAATGTAGTTATGGTTGATGAACCAATGCATCTTACTGCTGATGGTGAAAGTATTGATAATATCTACTTTTCTGTTGAGAAAAGAACCATTTTTTTAACAACTCATTCCATTGATGCCATGGCAGATGTCGAAAATAAATTTAAAAAAATTTATCAAGAATTGCCTGACGTTTTAGATAAAAAGCAGCTCAAAGCATGGGATAAATTTCTCAGATTACATATCCTGACAAAAAAAGAAATTCAATTTAGAAAATGGGAATTAGAAAAGAAAGACCTTGCAAATCACGTTTATGAATGGGAATATTTTAATGATTCTGATAATCCAAGTAGTTTCATTAATTTAGCCAGACGGAAAGCAGCAGAGCAGAACATAGAATTATATAAACTAAAAAAATAATCTCAAATAAGACAGTTGCATAAACTGTCTTATTTTTATTTTACTCTGACATACTTTATGAAATGAGAACAACAAACTTTATTTTTTGTGGAGAAAAGTATGAGCAGAGAATTTGATGATTATGAAGAGAAGAAGACCACTTCTGATGAAACCGGTGCTGATTTTCTTGGAAAATTAGATTCAGCAACGTCAAAAATTAACGATATCACCGGAAATACCGACAATCAGGCTTATAGAACCATCCAAACCGAGTCTATACGTAATGCTTATGAACAACGAAATTACGAATACAGGCAAAATGCCATCAATAATACGCAAGAAAGCGGATATTCAAAGCCAGATTACCGTGCCAAAAATCCGATCGATATTGTAGAGCCAGAAGCGGATATCCCTCAAGATATTCGTATCTTGAACCGTGCCGAAAAACAGGATTTTTCAAGCATTGCACAGACCTTTCAACAGACGGTTGAAAATAATTACAAAGAATCTGATGCATGGACTGGCCGGGAATACACTGGAAAAGCAATTACAGCAGCTTCTGCATTAACGTATGGCCTGCAGGCTGTTAATACAAAAGGGGAGCTTAATTCCTATTTATCTTCTATGACTGAAGAAGATCTGACGGGTTTCGCAAAAACCATGATGCTGCGCGATTCTGATGATAATGCAGATATCAGCCAATTAAAAGTGTTGCAAAGTAAGGAATTTGTAGATGATGTACACCAAACATTCATTCAAAAAATAAAGGAGAAAGAGCCTGAAGGAGAACAGGGAATAAGCGGCACAAACTTTCATCTTTCCGAATCACAACGGCTAAATGCTCATCTTGGACAGATTGAAAACTACTACATTTCCCAAGGAATCAATATACAGACTTTATCGTCTTCTGAAATAGACAAACTGATAAAAGGCGAGACTGTCAAAGGCGTCAGCCTACACAGCGATGGTGAAATAAAGCTGCTGGAATCCTGGAAAAAAGGAAAAAACATCCAAAAAGATGCCGGTATTGCAAATGCTGCAAAGGGACGAGGCATAGGCATTGGAAAAGAAATAATATCAAAATCATACGAAGGCAGTGATTTTGAATCCGGACTGGGTTTGGCAAAATCATCTATCAGCCTTGCAAAAACAGCTGTCTCAGCTACAACTGTTGCAAGCGAAGCTATAATATCCGGAGCAGCTACCCTTGATTCATCTCGTATATTCAAAAAAGCTGACCGTTTAGAGTCCAAGCTGAAAAAAAATAATGAATTCATTCCAGGAAATAAAAAGCTGGAAGAAATGAGAAAAAAAGCTGTCAAAATACGAGAAGGGCAGGAAAAACCACGCGAAGCACTTCAAAAAGTCAGAACTTTTAATAATAAATCTGCTTATGGCAAAGCCAAGGTGATTGCAAGTGCATCATATCGTAACGCCAAGATAGTCGCAACAAGAACAGCACACAAAATAGCTGCAAGTAAAGCAGGACAAAATTTTGCTAAGTCGAATGCAGCGATGAAAATTTCGCAAGGCTACAAGACTGTTGCAAATTCTAAGGCAGCCGCCGTAACGAAAAATGTGGTCACAGCACCTGTAGTTGCGGTAAAATGGCTTAATAATACAAAACTAGCTAAAGGTTTTAAAAGTATCGTTTCCCATATAAATACTTTTGGTATTTTTCTAAAGAAATTTATTATAAAGATTGGTATATCTTTTGTAGCAGTTTTGCTGGTCTCAGCATTACTATTGACAATCATGACAGGGTTGAGCAGCATTATCCCTTCAGCATTTATGGAAACATCCGATGGATCCACTCCTTTAGGTCAGACGATCATGGATGAATTATGGGGAACGCAAAAGGCTTACCAGGATCTTTTAATTGATGGTGTCATATCATCTGCAGGTGCAGATCAAACTGCAGTTCTGCCTGTTATGAACTTAAAAAAAACAAGCATTGTCAATCAGGCAACAAATCGAAATGAAAATGGTCTGACTAAAGATGATGCCGGGAATCCTATTGTTGGAACTCCTGTTTCTAAACTTAGATTCAATACAATATATGAAGGAACCGTTGAATGGGATGAAGGTGGTGTTACATATACACTCCAATCAAATAATGGCCAGACAAAAACGTATGCAGGTTCAGATGGATCCACAGTCACTGTTAATTCAAATTCAAGCGGACCATCAAACGTCGAACCAACGCATCATTCTGAAACTGTTCAGACAACCGGACCAATCGGAACACATGGTCTTGATGCAAATGGTGAAGTTGTTACCGCTGGCGATCAAATGCCATCTGATGTCGCTGTAGATGCACCAACCATAAACGTATCATACAAATATATTGATAAAAACGGTCGAACCACACATACAACTATGGATGGAATCACAAAAACATATACACAGGAAGATTTCTATAAGGCAATCTTCTCTATGGCAACTGTAGCTCTAGGCTACGAAGCAAATGATCACGATTTTTATTATGCATATGTGAAACAATTATTTGATAAAGCATACAGTAATGGCGGTTATGACATAGCCGTATCCGCTTTAGAAATGCCCGGATCAGCAGGAACATCGAATGGCGTCCAATGGATCAATGACAGTTACACACAGACAGTAACTGATGATGCCCTTAAACTTACAATTGATGTAACAATATATATAGACGCAAGCATTGTTGATATGATGGAAAATGATACCACAACAAATGAATGGATGCACAAAAATTGTAATTCCGATTCATTATATAATACAGAAAATTATATCTGGGAAGGCTGGGGTACAGACGCAGACAGAACGGATTCCTACCAACTCGCATTGACACTTTATGAATTGGATTGGAGTTCACTCGGAATAAATTTTGTGGGCAAAACAGGAAGCCTATTAAGTTCGGCAGAAACAGATCAGATTTATCAAGACATTGTAGCTAACATGGGAGAAATGACCGGAGACAGAGAATCATTTGTAAAAGCTGCAATGAGCGGTGTCGGTGCATTCTCGTATGGATGGGGAAGCAAGGTAACGGATCCTAATAATCCGCCTTCATCACTTGACTGTTCTGGTTTTGTAAATTACATGATGTATCTGGGTGGTGTTACAGACCACATCATGTATTTAAACTGTTACGGAATGCTCCATTCTGGAATGAATGTCTCAACGAAATCCGGCACTTCATGGTCAACGTCAGAATTGAAACCTGGTGACCTGCTCATTAAAAATAATGTAAATGGAACTGTTGCTGGTCAATACAACCATGTTGTGATTTATCTGGGAGAATTTACATATAATGGAGTTACAGGTCCGCATTTTGCAGAATGCCGTGGTGGAAAAGGCAGTATTATTTCTTCTTCCCCAAACACCCTGAAATATCAATACAGAATCAATTTATTTAACGATTAAACAAAGAGCAGCTAAAAGCTGCTTTTTGTTTTGTACTGAAAACATTTTTCACTATTTACTCTGACATATTTAATAAAAAAGAATAGGAGTCTGCCATGTTTAAATTAACCGATAATAAATTGATTGAGGAAGGATACTGCAAATATGAGGACAATTTTGGCAATAAGCTTTTTATTAAGAAAGAGGATCTTTCTTTCACAGCTAAATTGCGATTTAAAAGAGAAGGCATTACTGCATATCCTTTAAAAATATCTTATCCACCTAAAAATGGAGAAACCGGATTAGATTTCAAATACGATTATGTAAAGGGGACTGATTTAAATGCAGAGGATGTACAGTCCGGTCTTAAAAGTTTTTCTCTTATGTGCCAACATTGGTTTGATATGATGAACATCATATCCATGTTGTCATTAAATGATGAGATCATTGCAAAAAGTTTAGGAATCCCACCAGAACAGAAAGACGCTATTTCACAATATAAACTTCGTAAACTTGCCGAATTTCCAGAATTAGAAAAGCAGCTTAAATCTGTCTTTTAATCTGACATATTTATCATATAAAATATTAATTGGAGGCTACTTACATAATGTATAGAGATAATCTTGAAACAAAACATCATTTCATATTACTTTTGAAAAACGCAGATGATGCAAGAAGAGACATAGAGAAACATCTATCTCCTGAGAAAGTAAATGAATACAATAAGATCTGTGCAGCAAGAAATATGGCATTTGCAAAGTTAATTGAACTGGATGTTGAATTTATGTGTCTGGAAGGCGGGAAAACCCGCATTGTAATTGATGATGAATTTTACGATATTAAAAACAGTGAGCTTAAACAGTATCTTGGAGCAGATAAATTTGAAACGCTTATAGCTTCAAAATCCCAGAACGTCATCACAATGCAGGATCTCAAAGAAGGATGTTCCAATGATATTAAGCAGTCGAATGTTTATGCTATTCCTGCCCCTCAAACTTTGCAAACTGGCCGAGATATTGAAAATAGAATCAAGGAACTTTCCCAAATGGGTGGCACAGGCATTGAAAGAAATCCATATGCAGGAATGCAGCCTCAACAGGCTGCCCCTCAACCTGCACAGCCATATATGCAGCCAATATTTAATCCTTATATCGGAACACAGCCAATTAATCCCTATGCGATCCCTTATATGAATCCTTATCTGATCCAGCCGGGAATGTATCCTGGATATGGTATGTATACTCAGCAGATGCAACAACCGTCCTCAATACCAGGTTCGGCAGATATAGATAATACTATCAAAAAAGAACTTGACCAAGCATTGAAAGCTGCCGAAAAAGCAAAAGAAGATGCCGAAAATAAATCCAAAGAACTAGAAGAAGCAAAACTTGCTGCATCTAAAGCAGAAAAAGAAACATTATCAGCAAGAAATGAAAAACAGAAGACTGAAAAGGAACTTAATGATGCATTAAGAAAAGCTGCACTTTCTGATGCTGAGGCATTACGGGCAAGGGAAGAAGCTGACCGTACTGCACAGCTTTTAAAAGAAACGGAAAAAGAATCTAATGCGCTGAACAAAAAAACCTTAAAATCGCAGGATGAACTTATGCAGATGCAGAAAGAGCTTGAAAATGCAAGAAAAACTGCGGAAATTGCCATGGCTGAATCAGAAAATGCAAAAAGAAAAGCTGAAGAGACTTCCATTGAACTTGAAAAAGCAAAACTCGAAGCGGAAAATGCAAACAAAGGATATGAAGCAGCTGTTGAAGAAGCAAAAAAAATAAATCACGAATTAGAATCTTCAAAAGAAGCTGTACGGAAAGCACAGCAGGAATCCATAAATGCAAAAGCACAGGCCGAAAGTGCAAATAAAAAAATGGAAGAAGCTCTCAAAAATGTAAAGCAGCGGGAAAATGATGCCGAACAGCAGATTGCATACGCTAAAGCAATTGCAGAAAAAGCAAACAATGATGCTTTGCTGGCAAAAGAATCTGCAAACAATGCTCTCCAAGAAAAAGAAATGGCATTAAGAGAGAGCAATGAAGCAAAAAAAGAAGCTGAAAAAGCCAGATCTGAAATGATTGCTGCCCAAAACGAGCTGAATTCACTGCGAGAAAAAGCTGAAGTAATCCGAAGAGAAGCAGAACAGACGGTAAATGAAACCCAATTAAAATTGGCGAATGCAAAAAAAGAACTGGAACTCGCCACGGCAGAAACAAGGCAGATCAAAGAGGAAGCTTTAAAAAATGCCGAGAAAGCAGCTATCGAAGCAAAAAATATAGCAAAAAATGCAGATATCCGTTATGAACAGGCTAAACATGATGCAGAAGAAAAATTAAGGGCTTCCGAAGAAAAATATAAACAGGAGATTGCTTCTTTAAAGGAAGACTTTGAAAAAAAATCCATTGAAAAAACGGAACAGTATGAGCAAAAATTAAGTAAACAGAATCATGAATACCAATTATCTATCGAAAATCTGAAAAAACATCTGGATGAGAAAGAACGACTGTTTCAGGAAGCAAATGCGACAATTGAAGCTGAAAAAGAAGAAAGGGAAAAACTTCTTGCAAAAGCTGAAAAAGAAAAAAATGAAATCATATGTAAAGCTGCAGAAATGGAAAATTCACTTCAGAAGGAAATGAAGGAAAAAATTTCAGAACTGCGAGCAGAAGCTGATGCTGCAATTTCAAAATCTGCTGAGGAAAGAGAACGTATCAACCACGAATTTGAAGAAAAGCGAAAGGAACTGGAAGATAATCTTGCATTAGAAAGAAAAAATATCAAGGCAGAAGCTGAGGAGCAGATCCAGAATTCAGAAAAAATTTTGCAGGAAAAACTTGAATCAACCAAAGCTGAATGTGATTCTTATGTAAATGAAGCAAAACAAAAAATAAATGAAGTACAGTCACTCATTGCGCAGGAACGTATAAAAGCGGAACAGTATAAAAATCTTGCATATACTGATTCCTTGACAGGAATTGGAAACCGTGCGGCTTACAACGATTATATTTCGCAGATGACTGCTGAATTTTTCTGTTTCGCATTTATAGACGTAAATCATGTAAAACGCACAAATGATTTTATGGGACATGAATATGGAGATAAGCTGATCAAGCTGACAGCTGATGGACTGACTTCTATTCTTGGTGAACATGTTTTCCGTATTGGTGGGGATGAATTTATATGCATAATCGAAAATGAAAGAAGACAAACCGTAAAAATGAAGATGCAGAAACTTCGTGAACATTTTGCATCAACATATATTGATGATGGCGTCACTCCTATATCTGTAGCGATCGGTTATGAATTTGGCAACATTGATTCGGATCTCCATAAAATGTATGAGAATGCAGAAGAGCGCATGTATAATAATAAAGAGAAAATGAAGGCAAATCGTGGATCTGATGAAAATGAGGATCCAAGTGAGCCAGAAAAGAAATGTGACAGTACTAACTCCTCAAGCCAACCTATTGAAACAGAAACGGTCTCTGACGGAAACACTCCTTTAGATGATAACAATCACGCAGAAGATATAGATTATGAATCATTACTTGATGGAAATATCATAGAAGATGACGATATTTCTTTTCAGGAACATGAAGAAGAAACAGCGATAAATAATGAACAAGCCGATGATGCGATTGATTATGAATCACTTGCGGAAATGACAGATGCAGTGGATGCATCCGAAAACAATTTTGCAGATGATTCCTTGACTGATAATGTAATGCAATCAGAAGAAAATCAAATACCGGCGTTGACTGATTCTCCTGAAAAAATTAGAACATCAGATGATTTTAATTATGAAGAGTTGGAAGAGGATGTGCTTCAGCTTGATGAACACACGGCCTTCCGAGATATTTCACAGGAAGAAAGATATCTTTCTGTAGAAAATCTCACTTATTCATATTCATTGATTAAATATAATAAAAATAATAAGGATTGTTTCTTCCAGATAATTGCGTGTCCGGTCTATGCAGGTGGAAAGGAACTAATCATCTGGGCTATGGATATGGAATACACCCGTACATTGATCTCTGATTTTTCATCTGAAGATAAAAGTGTATCTGTAGAGATGGATGATATTTCTGTCCGCATGGAATCAAATTACATAAATGGAGGATTCCATGTTGATATTATTCTGGCTGACAAAGATATAGAAAAATACCAAATGCATATTGAGACATCCGAACAGAATGCCAAAGTTGGTTCAGGTCATCTTGATGAAATGATAGATGGGATTTCCGTATCCATATATCCTCTTGGATCATCAAATACAGGCACAGGTGCAGAGTCTCTTTATATCTTCCGGGATGGGCAGCAATCTCAATTTGGAAAAACTGATATGGATGGTATTTTTACTATGGATGGAAACGCTTATATAAGCCAGTGGGACGAACAAAACCATCTGAAACTTAAAAGAATATAGATTAAATGCCCTGCCTCCATGACAGGGTATTTATATGAAGGAGATGAAAAATTGGATACTTGTACACTTTATAAAAAAAATACTCCTGTTGCAACATTCGAATGTATTAATATGAATGGCTTTCATATCGACAAAATGCATGTATTAATCAATCCAGAATTGCTTCCTCTACATATGCGCACTAATTATACAGATGAAAAAATGAGACAATGGGTTGAAAAAAGAAATATTCCGGAAACAAGAGAACGTCTTCGAGAGACACGACTGAATTTTGGTGCTGGCTGGCAGAATAATCTTGCAATGGCATCTCTGTCTGACCAATACTGGTTCCAACATGGCAGAGAATCATGGGATAAAATAAATTTTTTTACAAATGTATATTCAGAGGATATAGGGAACATTTTTTTTGAGCCATGGACCATGAAACGTGGAAAATTAAACAATTTTTCACCAGATCTAACTACAAATGGTGCATTATGCAAAAGATGGAAACAGCGGGAAGATAAGACTTCCTTTTTGATTAAAGCAGGCAGTAAAAAATATTGCCAGGAACCTCTGAACGAAGTACTTGCAGCAAATACACTTAACCACTTGAAATTAGTACCTGCATTGCGTTATAATTTGATAATAGAAGGAGTTGACCTCTGTTCTGTGTGTGATAATTTTATTACCGAAAGAACAGAATTTGTACCAGCTAGTCAGGTTTACGATGCAATCCCAAAACGTGACGAAGACAGCTGTTACACCCATTTGCTCAGAGGCTTTGAAAAATTTGACATCCCAGGTGCTAAAGAATTTCTTGATAATATGATTGTTTGCGATAATATCATTGGAAACGAAGACCGGCATCTTGGCAATTTTGGCTTTATTCTCGATGTAGAGACTAATAAATTTATTGGTCCAGCACCACTTTTTGATTCCGCACAATCATCGTGCGGCGAGTCTTGGTCACCTCGCCCATCTTGCCATAGAAAT
>ERZ1032022.69-NODE-69-length-24375-cov-39.298273_pt1 | contig 24375 bp, 10 predicted proteins | sample MGYA00516699_ERZ1032022 | MGnify/ENA primary metagenome ERZ1032022 (study PRJEB33719, sample SAMN04261294) | wastewater metagenome | biome: rural village; feature: human; material: feces | host: Homo sapiens | place: El Salvador | collected 2013-01-07 ... | reverse complement strand
AGTGGAATGTCAATCATCAGACATGCCCTTTTCTTCGCTTTTTATGTTAATTATAAGTAACAAATCAATGATTTTCTTTGTTTTTGTTTCTTATGAGAAACAAAAATGCTATTTTTGCGGAAAGTTTTTCTTATGAGAAACAAAAAATGTGTTTTAGTGAAAAGTTTTACTTATATGAAACAGCAAATACTAGAAAGATTAGGCTATTCTGATCGTATCGAACGTATGTTTGGTCGTGGAGTTATTGTGGCATTGACAGGTCAGAGACGTGTAGGCAAGAGTTGTGTGATGCGTCGCATCCGAGATCATGTAGCTCAAAATGCTGACAATCATGTAATCTATATAGATAAGGAGAAAACGGCATTTGATGGTATCGCCACTTATCAGGACTTGGAATCTTATGTTACCAGTCATATAGAAGAGGGGAAGGAAAACTTTCTTTTCATAGATGAGGTACAGGAAATCTCTGAGTTTGAGAAAGCCATCCTGAGCATCCAGTCTGACGAGACCTGTCAAATCATGATAACAGGCAGTAATGCCAAGATGCTTTCAGGTGAATTGGCAACCCGTTTGAGAGGGAGATATGTAGCTTATCGCATCAGGGGACTTTGCTATCAGGAGTTCCTGGAGTTTCATGGTTTGCAAGATGATGATGCTTCGCTAACTTTGTATTTACAGAATGGAGGCTTGCCTCAGTTGCGTAATTTGGGATTGGACAATCCTGAACTCGTGGAGGATTATTTCGACAATGTGTATAATACGATTGTTTTGCGTGATGTCATTGAACGTGAAAATATTCGCAATATACCTCTGTTGAGAACATTACTCAAGTTTATCAGCGATAATATCGGCAAGCAATTCTCGGCTCAGAGCATCGTAAAATTCCTCAAATCTCAGAATACTGATACTTCGGCAAAAGTGATACTTTCCTATTTGGAGTATCTCTGCAATGCCTATATCATAGACCGGGTGAACAGATATGACATTCATGGCAAGAAACTTTTCGAACTTGGAGATAAGTTCTATTTTGAGGATTTGGGCATCAGGAATAATATCATAGGCGGCAATCGCAGCTTTGATATAGAAAAGGTAATGGAGAATGCTGTCTATTGTCATCTCTGCCGTATGGGTTACAAAGTATACGTAGGACAATTGTTAAAGGGTGAGATTGATTTTGTGGCAGAGAAAGCTGACAGCATCGTTTATGTACAGGTTACTTATCTGCTGGCTTCGGAAGATACTGTGGAAAGAGAGTTTGGCAACCTGAAACTCATCAAGGACAGCCATCCTAAATATGTCGTCTCTATGGATAGAATGTACGGACAGACAAACGTCGACGGAATCAAGCATGTTCATCTGCGAGACTTCTTGAAAATGTCAGCCTTTTAAATATGATCTTTCTTGTGAAAGCGTTGATAAAATCCTATAAAATGATAAGAAAATCGTCTAAATCCACCGATTTGGACGATTTTTTTGTTATTTTGGACGATAATTATGTCTAGTATGTTATTTTTTCTGTTACTTTGCAATCGAAATTTTATAAACAATTATAAACCTAACAAATAATAGAAATGAGACAGACACATATCATTTCAGGCTTTGTACATAGCCAAGCTTATGTAAAAGCCATCGCGTGTTTGGTCCTTGCCTGCGGAGGTACATTACCTACTTTAGCAGCAAGCGAGACCTTATCAAACCCAAAGGTAGAGGAAACTCAACAGAGTGAAATTACCGTAAAGGGTACAGTTGTTGACGATGCCGGTGAGCCAGTCATCGGAGCTACTGTTATGGAAAAAGGAACCCGTAATGGTACGGTTACTGATATTGATGGTAACTATGTTATTAAGGTAAAGCGTAATGCTCAGTTGGCTATTTCTTACTTGGGATATGCTAACCAGGTAGTTCCTGCCGGAACATCAAAAGTGGTTTTGAAAGCTAACGATACCAAACTGAATGAAGTGGTGGTCGTAGGTTTCGGTACCCAGAAAAAGGTAAACCTTACTGGTGCGGTGACTGCTGTTTCGGGTGAGGAATTGGATAGCCGTCCTGTAAGTAATGCAACTCAGGCTCTGCAGGGTATGGTGGCTGGTTTGCAGATTACCCAGGCTGCAGGTAGTTTGGATGATACTCCAAGCTTGAATGTACGTGGTACAACTACAATCGGACAGGGTTCTAGCGGAAGTCCGTTGGTCTTGATAGATGGTATGGAGGGTGATATCAATACCATCAATCCTCAGGATATTGCCAGCGTATCTGTATTGAAGGATGCAGCTGCATCATCTATTTATGGTTCTCGTGCACCTTTCGGTGTTATCTTGATTACTACCAAGAGTGGTGGTAAGCGTGACAAGGTAAGTATAAACTACAACAATAATTTCCGCTTCAGTACCCCAATTCGTATGAAGCATACTATGAATTCTGTCGATTTTGCTTGTATGCAGAATGATGCGAATACGAATATTGGTGGTGGTCAGATTTTTACACCAGACCATGTTCAACGTATGAAGGATTGGATAGAGGGCGAATATGTTAATGCTGGTACCCGTAAGGATAAAAATGGCAATTTGATTTATTCTTTGGATGCGGATGCTAATGGCTATTGGTTGAGTGGATTTACCGATGGTTATGCTTCTACCGATTTCTATGATGCAATATACAAAAAGCATACATTCTCTCAGGAGCATAATGTAAGTGCAACCGGTGGTGACGAAAAACTCAACTACTATGCTTCTTTTGGATATTTAGGTCAGGATGGCTTGATCAAGGTTGCTGATGAAGGTAGTAGCCGATATACTGCTACTGCCAAGATTTCTTCACAGTGGACGAATTGGATGAAGTTTAACTACTCTCTCCGTTTTGTTCGCAAGGATTATCATCGTCCTCAGTCTTTGGGTTCTAGTGTATATGAATATCTTGGTGGACAGTGGCCATGTGTTCCTTTGTATGATAGAAATGGTAATCTCTATAATGAGATGGTAAATACCATGACTAATGGTGGTACGTATCGTTATCAGAATGATGAGTATAATCATCAAGTAGGTTTGGACATTGAACCAATCAAGAATTGGGTTACCCATGCTATCTTCAACTATCGTACATCCCATAATGAGAGTCATACAGATATGCAGCATACTTATCTGTATAATCTGAATGGTGAGGCTTACGACCAGAATAATTTTACCTATGTAGGTGAAGATTACTATAAGGAAAATTATACAAATTTCCAACTCTATTCTGAGTATTCGTTCAATTTGCAGAAAAAACATAATTTCCATATTATGGCAGGTTTCCAGTCTGAGGATGAGCGTATGAAGTACAAATATGCAGATAGAGCTGGTCTTATCGTAGGTAATAAACCTCAAATTGATGGTACAACTGGTATTGATGCTTATGGTAATCCTGTGGATCCATCTGTGTCTGGCAACATGAGCCGTTGGACAACTTGTGGTTTCTTTGGTCGTTTGAATTATGATTATCAGGGCAAGTATCTCTTTGAGGTTAATGGTCGATATGATGGTTCTTCAAGATTCCGCCCGGGAAATCAGTGGAAGTTCTTCCCATCAGTATCTGCAGGTTGGAATATTGCACAAGAGAACTTCATGCAGCCAATCAATGATTGGATTGGTCAGTTGAAGCTTCGTGTATCTTATGGTAACTTGGGTAACCAGAATGTTGGTACTTACCAGACTTATCAGACGATTGGTGTATATGCCAACAATGGTACATGGCTGCAGGATGGTTTGAAACCGATGACAGCTTGGGCACCAGGCCTGGTTTCTCAGAATTTGACATGGGAAACCATCCAGAGTTTCAATGTCGGTCTTGACTTTGCGTTCTTGAAGGATCGCTTGCATGGATCGTTTGACTGGTATGTACGTAAGACAAAAAATATGATAGGTAATGCCCCTGAGCTTCCAAGTATTTTGGGTACAGCTGTACCTGTTACTAACAATACCGACTTGCGTACCAATGGTTGGGAGTTGACTATCGGTTGGAACGACCGCTTGTCTAATGGTTTGCAGTATGGAATCAGCTTCAATCTCTCTGATGCCTATGCCACTATCACAAGATATCCTAATAACCCTTCTCATTCATTGGGTAACTATATAGAGGGACAGCGTATTGGCGATATCTACGGCTTTGAGACCATCGGTATAGCTAAGAGTCAAGAAGAAATGGATGCTCATATAGCAAAGGTTGACCAGAGTACTATTGACAATAACAAGTGGGGTGCTGGTGATATCATGTATCGTGACCTCAATAATGATGGTAAGATTTCCCCGGGTGCCAATACGTTGGAAGATCATGGAGATCTTAAGAAGATAGGTAATTCCACACCACGTTATCTCTTCGGTATCGACTTGAATGCTGCTTGGAAAGGCTTCGATGTACGTTGTTTCTTCCAGGGAGTCATGAAACGTGAGTATTGGGCTAGTACACGTTACTTCTTTGGTACTTTCGAATATGGTCGTTGGTATCAGGTCTGCCTGGATGGTTTGCAAGACTATTATCGTGACGAGAACTCTTGGTCTGTTGTCAATGGCTTCCAGGAGCCAAACAAGGACGCTTACTTGCCACGTGCAGCCTATAGCGCCAAGAATGAGCAGATTCAGACAAAGTATCTGCAGGATGCTTCTTACATTCGCTTGAAGAATCTTCAGATTGGTTATACCTTGCCACAGGATTTGACACGTAAGATTTCTATTGAGAAACTTCGTGTTTACTTCTCGGGTGAGAATCTCTGGACAGGAACATCTCTCCGCAAGCAGTATGACCCAGAGACCATCGGTACATGGTATGGTAATGGATATCCATTGAATACAACCTTCTCTTTTGGTTTAAGTTTAACATTATAAATATTAGAATGATATGAAATTCAATATATCTTTAAAGGTACTTCCTTTGTTGGCATGCGGTATGTTGATGGCTTCTTGTAATGATTTCCTGAAGCAAGAGCCTCTTACAGATATTACTCCTACCGACTATTACAAGGATGCTACTCAGCTTCAAGCTGTAGCTAATGCTTTCTATCAGACTGTATTGCCATATCATAGTGGTGCAGGCTATGGTACATTCGCATACGATAATGGTACAGATAATCAGACCGGTTCTGATGGCGATTCTAAGTATAAGAAAGGTAGTTGGAAGACTAGTAACGACAACTCTTCATGGAGCTGGAACAATATTCGTGATATCAACTATCAGTTGAATATAGCACAGTCTAACTATGAGAATGGATTGATTGCGGGTGATGAAAATAAGATTCGTCAATATATCGGCGAGTTACACTTCTTCCGTGCCTATGCTTATTTCAGTTTTTACAAGAGTTTCGGTGACTTGCCTATTGTGACAGAGGCCATGCCTGAAAATGAGGCTATCCTTGTAGCAGCTAATAAGCGTAGTCCTCGCAACGAGGTTGCTCGTTTTATTCTTGCCGACCTGGATTCTGCTGTAACCTATATGGAGCCTGATGGTTGGGAAGCAACCACACGTATCTCTCCTGCAGTTGCTCATCTGTTTGCATCACGTGTAGCCTTGTTTGAAGGTTCTTGGTTGACCAACTTCGCTGGTACTCCGTTCGTTCCTAATGGTGAGGGATGGCCAGGAAAGTCAAAGGACTATAATGCCAATTATCAGTATCCTACAGGTAGCGTTGAGGCTGAAGCTAAGTACTTCTTCCAGAAGGCGGTTGATGAGGCTGCCATTGTAGGTGATGCTTATGTAGGCAAATTGGATAAGAATACAGGTATCGTACCTCAGTCTTTATCTGATACCAATCCTTATTTCTATAAGTTTGGTAATACCGACATGTCTGCCTATCCTGAGGTTCTTCTCTGGAAGGCCTATAATAAGGGTAAAGGTGTGACTGATAACATTGAGGTAGCTGTAAACCGTGGTAATACCTATACTGGTTTTACCCGTGGTATGATTGATGCCTTTCTGATGAAGGATGGTAAGCCTACTTATGCACACCATGATGGATATGTTTATGAAGATACAACGACTCATGCAGTAGTTCGCAATCGTGACCCACGTTTGTTTATCTTCTTGAAGCGTCCTGGTCAGAAGAACGTTCTTCAGGGTGAGGATAATACTATTGCAGCAGAGCAGGTTCGTCCTATCGAGCCGGTTCCACAAGTGTTTACCCGCTCATTTGACGTAACTTATACTACTGGTTATGCTATTCGAAAGGGTGGTACGTTCAATCAGAACTTGGCAGAAAACCAGGCTGGTTATACTGCATCTATCACATTCCGTGCAACAGAGGCTTTGCTCAACTATATTGAAGCTCAATATATGCTCGACCATCATTTGAATGCAAAGAGCATTTCATATTGGAAGGCTATCCGTGAGGCTGCTGGCTTTACTGGTGAGGCTGCTGACCCTCAGACAACTATTGCTGCCACAGATATGGCACAGGAGTTGAAGGGCTTTACCGATGGTTCTGGTACACAATATGATTGGGGCGCATTTTCAGCTGGCAAGGCATTGACAGATCCTACTTTGTATAGTATTCGTCGTGAGCGTCGTACTGAGTTGATGGCTGAAGGTCTTCGTTGGATGGATTTGATTCGCTGGCGTTCACTCGATCAGTTGATGAAACAGCCTTATCAGCTTGAGGGCTTCCATCTTTGGAATACTCCAATGGAAAAATGGTACACAGCAGACCAGTTGGTAGATGATGGTTCTGTTACAGCTACAGTATCTTCTCGTAAGTTGTCAGAGTATTTCCGTCCTTACCAGATTGTTTCTACCAATATGCTTTACAATGGTATGACATGGTCTATGGCTCAGTACCTACAGCCAATGCCTTTGCGTCAGTTTATGCTTACAGCTCCTGACCATAAGACATATGGTGATTCTCCTTTGTACCAGAATCCATACTGGCCAATGGAACCTGATGAAGCTGCTGAGCAGTAATGCGATTCCTTTGAAATAACGAATAATTCGCCCAATAGCAAAACACATAAGCTATTGGGCGTTTTTTTCCAGCTCTTTTGATTCCAGTATCTAATCAAAATCAACTTAAAACATAAATCATGAAACAAATTAAACTGGAAACGGGGATAATGACAGTATTGTCATTGTTCTTTTTATTATCATTCGGCAGTTGCAGTTCCAGTAATGATTCCATAGGAACTGATACTCCTGTAAATCCCAAACCATCGGATGTGAAAGTGATGGATAAATCAAAGATTGTTGACTATAACAAGTATCTTTGTCCTGCAAAATGGAATGAAGGATTTGAAAAGGGACCTGATTACATGCTCCGCAGCGATGCCAGATGGTCGTGGTGGAGAATGAAGCAGAGCGAGCACTTCTTTGTATTCTGGGAGCCTGGCTTTGGAGATAATCCTAATGCGGAATCTATACCGGAGGCTTTGCGTGTGGATGTTGATGACTTGTTGCAGAAGGCTGAGCAGTTCTATAAGACCAATGTAGAGAAACTCGGTATGGCAACTGTTGGTCAGGGAAAATCGGTTCTTGATAATCATAAGATGCAGATTTATCTCCTTTATCAGACTGATTGGCTTGCTACAGGTTCTGGCTATGATGATAAGATAGGTGCCCTTTGGGTAAATCCATCTACCTGCAAGCCGGTTGGTTCCACCATCGGTCATGAGATAGGACACTCTTTCCAATATCAGGTTTCTGCAGACAAACTCTTTACGGGTGAGGTGCAGACAATGGATAATGGTGTTGTGCCTGCCGGTTTCCGTTATGGTTTTGGTGAAAATGGTGCAGGCGGTTGTGCTTATTGGGAACAATGTGCCCAGTGGCAGTCGTTCCAGGATTATCCTAACGAGTGTTTCGACCAGGAAGCTCATTATGCCGTTTGGCTCAAGAATCATCATCGCCACTTCAATCATGAGTTCATGCGTTATGCAAGCTACTGGTTCCAGTATTGGTTTACTGAGAAGCATGGCATCGAGTCATACGCCCGTATCTGGAAAGAGAGCAAATATCCGGAGGATCCGCTCCAGACTTATATGCGCATCTATTGCAACAATAGTCTTGATGCACTCTACAAGGATTTGTATGCGTATAGTGCTCATTGTGCTGACTATGATTTCAAGGCTGTGCATCAGTATAAGAAGGAGGCTGCCATTAACTATTCTACCAAACTGTATAAGAATGATGGCTATTATCAGGTGGCTTATACTAACTGTCCTGGTACAACAGGTTTCAATCTCATTCCGCTGAATGTTCCTGCTTCTGGCAAGGTAAGTGCTACGCTTGAGGGCTTGGCTCCTGGCTCTGCTTTGGCAGCTGGCGATCCTGGTACTGTGGTAGATGGAGATGGTAATGCCAAGAGTACTGTGACCAAGTATAATTCCCAGAGCAATACTCAGCAGAATTATCGTTATGGTTTTGTGGCAATCACCAAGGATGGCAAGTCGCATTATGGCGAGATGCATACAGGTAAGAAAGGCTCTGCAACCTACGAAGTTCCTGCCAATACCGAGCGTTTGTACCTCTGTGTGCTGGCTGCTCCTGATAAGTATAATCGCAATGCCTGGGATGATGATGAGACCAATGATGAGCAATGGCCTTATCTTGTGAAGTTCTCGGGTACAGACTTGCTGGGCAACGTGACGATACCAGAAGGCGACCCTACAGATTTGGAGACTTCACTTGAGGTAAGTCTTGACGCAAGCAGCGAAAGTTATCCTCTGCATACCTTCAATCTCTTGAATGATGGTGTTATGGAGAAGATAGCCAAGGCATTCAAACTTCAGCCTTCAGAGATAGCTGGTGCGACGTTGGATGCTGGAACAGTTAAGGCTGATGGATTCTCTGGTCCTGCCGATGGCAAGGTGGCTGTGGGCTTGACCAATCCTGATGGCAAGGTGTCGTATGCTTACTCTGCCAATGGCATTGGTTTCTGGATTGCAGCCGATGGCACAGCCAGTTCTTGGGGCGATGCTCCTATCTACTATGAGTATGATGCCGGTGGATATGGCTTGACCGTGGGGCATAATCCTGGTCACTCCGAAAAGAGCAAGACTTATATCATCAAACCAACGATGGTATATAATAAAGGTGGCAAGCTCCATAAGGCTGTTATTACCATCAAGATGAAATTCGCATAGTTAATATAGTTAGTTCCGTTGCTGACGTAAAACTGTTGTTTTGCAGAATGCAACGGAACTTTTTTATTTCTCCACTTATATTGATAACACTCTCCTTCCTCCTTTTAATACGTACATATCCGAAGCGTAAGGAATGTTGTCTTAATACCCTATAACTCATTACTTAAACAGTCATACTTCCACGTTTATTTGGCTTGAACTTCTTGATTTGTGTGGTTGCTGTCATATGCCGGCAATCACACGAATCTAATTCTTTAAGGTCTGATGCCATCTATCGCAAGCTTTTCAACAATGATATGCAGTATCTGATAGAGTGTAGTGAGAAAATCGTGAGGGATACCCCCAAATCGTGATGGATAGCGTGATGGATATTTCCGTTTTCGAAGTATCTATCACGCTATTCAAGTGTCTGTATATTAGTATATTAAGATGTGTAATACATATAAATCGTGATGGATGATAGATTATTACATAAAATTTGTTCATATGAAGACTGCGCTGGGTTACAGATATGACTGCATTGGGTTACAGATATGACTGCATTGGGTTACAGATATGACTGCATCGGGTTACAGATATGACTGCATCGGGTTACAGATATTACTGCATCGGGTTACAGATATTACTGCGTAAGCTAACGGAGCCGTATCCGTAGGCTTATCGAGACGTCTGCATCAGCTAACTGAGACGTCTGAACTCGCTTACTGAACTACTTGAGGTGCTTGGCTGAACAGCTTGAATTGCTTGACAGAAGTGTGATACAGCTACTTATTATGGACGCAAACTTGTCGCCCTGTAAGGGCAAAAGCTTTAAAAACCAAGGATTTATAAAGCTTTTGCCCTTACAGGGCGCCTTGCTGATTGCTATTATACCCAGGGCGCTGCCCTGAGCTAGGAGCTTTTGGGTCTTCAGCCCGTTCTTGAACCACATGCGAAAGTTCTGTTGTTTAAACAAGTCTCTCTATATCTTCTATTGAAAGGTCTGTACCTTTGGCAACTTGCTCTTGTGTGAGCCCCATGCCGAGAAGACGTTTTGCGGTGGCCAACTTTTCTTTGGCAATGCCTTCTACTCTGCCTTCTTTCCTGCCTTCTTCTCTGCCTTCTTCCTTCGCAGTATCGATCGAATTTTTTATATCTCGGTAAGCCTTGAGGCTATCCTCGTATTCTCGTAGCTCTTGTTGACTGAATTTTGCAATTTCTGCTTCTTCAAACAACTTCGTGAAAATTCTTTCTTTTAAAGCTTTCGGTCGTTTGTCAAGTTTGGGTAAATTCTTGAGTACATAGAGCCATTTGTCATACAGCGTTTCTAGCTCAGTCTCGCTTTTGTTGAATTTCGCAATCTCAATATACTTGAAAGAAAGCTTGTCGTTAAAGACCTTGAATGTCTTTTTGTCTAGCAGACCAACATCGTGGTTGATTTCTTTTTGGTCAAAAGCTTCTTCCTTAAAATCAAAATTGAGCAATGCAACCGTGTAAACATGGGCTAGCTTGAAATTCCAATCCTGTCCTTTTGGAGCTTGTTCTCTGATAGGAAATGTAGAGTAGAAGAGGGATCGGTCTTTGAAATATTTCTGAAAAGCGTTCTGCATCTCAACAATGAACTTTTCTCCTTTCTCATTTTCACAATACACATCAAAGATAGCTTTGCGCTCTGCGAAAACATCACCAACGTGTTCGCTATTGAGGTAGCGGACATCCTTAATGACTTGCTCTCCATCGAAAAGTGAATTCAGAAAGTTGATGAGCAAGTCTTTATTTGGCTTTGTTCCAAAGATACGTTTGAAACCAAAGTCGGTAAGTAAGCTGATATATCGTTCTTCTGATAATCTCATAATCTGTTCTTTTTATAGATTCTTTTGGCAAAGATACTACTTTTTGTAATATCTTCCAAGTTTTTTTGCGTAAATCTATTATTTTGATGATATTTTGAACGATTCTTTCTGTTTGTCTCATGATAAAATAGTTATTTTGCAAGCGGAACTTAACATAAACTTATTTAAACATAAACGAAATGAAATGTACTAAACCCATTTGGCTGGTAGTTTGGATACTGCCATTGTTTTATACGTACATATCCGAAGCGTAAGGTGTGTTATCTTAATACCCTATCACTCATAACTTAAACAGTCATACATCCACGTTTATTTGGTTTGAATATCTTGATTTGTGCGGTTGCTGGCATATGCCGGCAATCTTGCTGCCATTTGCCAGCAACATTGCTGGCAATTGCCGACAACCTTGCTGGCATATGGCAGCAATCACATAGATCTAATTCTTTAAGGTGATAGATAGGGCTTCTCTCATCATATCAGCTATGTGTTTTAGCCTTTTAAGAATACTAAAGAAAGCATTCTTTCATCAAAAAGAACAAAGAATACGATATTTGTATCTTTTTAGACGATATTGCGAGCGTTTTTGCTAGATTATCAGTACTTTTGTGGCGAAATATCAATAACGCAAAAATAATAAATAACGCAAAAATCATAACCGAAATGAAACGAATCTTCTTATCGCTGATACTCACAGCGGCAACCTTGCCTTGGGCTACTGAAGTCCTGGCACAGCAGGACTCATCTGAGGCTCCTGCCACCAGACCCGTAAATCCTGTTTCTGCACCACAGAAACTCATCTTCGTACCGGACTCTCTGAAACCCTATGATTTCAACAAGGATGATGAGAGATGGTGCTGGCGACATAGTGCACAGACCCAGAATATCGTGTATTTCTGGGAAAAGCCGTTTGGGGATAATCCTCAGAATCCTCCTTCGCTCAAAGGGCATTCGATGAAATTCGATCTGGGTAATCTGCAGACTCAGGTAGAACGGTTCTACCGTTTCTTCCGCGATACCCTGAAGTTCTCTCTGCCGGGTAGCATCTGTGACAAGTATAAGATGATGGTGATGGTGAACTATTCGCTGGAAGGAACCGCTTACGGCGGAACTTACGATGACTTTATCGGCGCGCTCTGGGTAACCCCTAACCGTATTCAAGATAAGAAACTCAACTGTCTGGCTCATGAGTTGGGACATAGTTTTCAGCTTCAGATCATGGCAGACAAAACGGGCGAAGCCTGGGGAGGAAGTGGCTTCTTCGAGATGACATCCCAATGGATGCTCTGGAGAGTGAATCCCGACTGGATAACAGATGAGAAGTATCATTTCGATGCCTTCAGACAGCTTACCCATAAGGGTTATCTGCATCTGGACAACATCTATCATTCGCCATACGTGATAGAATGGTGGGCTGAGATGCATGGATTGGAAAGCATCGCCCAGCTCTATCGGGAAGGAAAAGTAGGAGAGGACCCGGTTGTTACCTACAAGCGGAAATATAAGATGAGTCAGAAGCAGTTTAATGATGAAATGTTCGACTGCTATCGTCATCTCGTGAACTTCGATTTCGGTTATGCGCGTAAGGAGACCCGTCCTTATGCTTGCACCTTTGATACCAGGATGCTGAAGCAGAAGAATGGTTATCTCCGTCCGGATACAGCTTCGGTTCCAGAGAACTATGGTTTCAATGCCATCAAACTGGAAATCCCGAAGGCAGGCAAGAAGGTTACTGTAGATTTCAGAGCACTCGATGCTGAGGGTAAGGCGTTCAAGGCTTCCAAGGACAAGATGGCACGCACCATCGGTTACCGTTATGGATTGGTGGGAGTAACCGCCGATACCGATGAATGCATCTACAGTCAGATGGGCGAAGCGATGAATGGAAAGGTTTCGCTTGTGGTTCCAAAGTCCCAGCCGCTCAAGGCGCTCTATCTCGTGGTGATGGGAGCTCCTGCGAATCATTCGCTCGATCCATCTTCCCGCCGTTTCCCTTATGAGGTAAGAGTGAAGTAGGAATCAAGTAAGAATCATCTGCATAAAATAAAAAATATCATCGCTTATGAAGAATAAGACTTTATTATCGGCATCACTCGCCCTAATGATGGCGATGCCGATGCAGGCACAGAAGTTTGAAGACAACTTCGAAGACAAAACGTTGCGACTGGATTACATCGTGGCGGGCGATAGCGTGAAACAGGCTATCTATTTCGAACAGGCTTACAGCAACCCTACATGGGCGGGCAGAAAGACAAGACTGGATGAGAAATTCCTGAACGGAAACGGACAGGTAACCGTGTATGAACATGGTACCAGCAAGGTACTCTATGTAAACACCTTCTCTACACTCTTCCAGGAATGGCAGCTTACACAGGAGGCTAAGCATCTGCAGAAATCATTCGAGAGCAGTTTCCTCGTGCCTTTTCCAAAGAAGCCGGTGGATGTAAGCATCACCCTGAGCGATACGTATCAGAAGGTGACAGCAGAACTGCGCCATACCATCAATCCACAGGATATCCTCATCCGACCATTGGGCGAGAATGGCATCCCTTACCGCTATATCGTGAAGAGCGGAGAGACTGCCGACTGTGTTGACCTCGCCATCATCGCCGAGGGTTATCGCCAGGACCAGATGGATAAGTTCTATCAGGATGCGCAGCGGACAGCCGATGCCATTTTCGAGCGCGAACCTTTCGCTTCGCTCAAGTCGAGATTCAACGTGGTGGCTGTTGCAGCTCCATCGCTCGATGAGGGACCAAGTATTCCGCACGACGGGAAATGGAAGAACACGATGGCTTGCTCTCATTACGATACTTTTTATTCGAACCGTTATCTTACCACGAGCAAGATTCATCGCATCTATGATGCCTTGAGTAATGTGCCTTTCGAGCAGATTATCGTATTGGTGAATTCTCCTACGTATGGTGGAGGTGGCATCTACAACCAGGTAACGCTTTCTACTTCTGATCATCCTACGTTCAAGAAGGTGCTGGTGCATGAGTTCGGTCATGGCTATGCGGGTTTGGGCGATGAGTACAGTACCGATGAGTACGACCCGATGTATCCTAGCGATACCGAGCCTTGGGAACCGAACCTTACCACGCTGAAGGATTTCCAGAGCAAGTGGGCGGATATGATGCCAAAGGGCGTGAAAATTCCTACGCCGCTTGCCAAACTTCCAGATTATAAGAATATCAGAAACGCGAAGGAGCAGAAGAAACTCAATGAAGCCGTCTTCAAGATTGGTGTGTTCGAGGGGGCGGGCAACCAGAGTAAGGGATGTTACCGTCCGGCACAGGTCTGCCGTATGCGAATCAACGAAGTGGATGATTTCTGTCCGGTTTGCCAGCGTGCCATCCGATGCATCACAGATTTCTATACTGGGAAATAATATTTTCCTAACTGGAGAAAAATACTTAAGAAGTTAACAAGTAAAATATCAAGCATAATGAAGAATCAGATTTTAGCTCTTTCGCTGTTGAGCGCAGCTTTGGCGATGCCGGCAGCTACAGCTTCAGCACAGGGCACATTAGAAGATTACAACAGAGCCTATGCGCTGCGTCATCAGTTTTCAGCCGATTCCGTGTTCCATTGGGCACGCTCATCGGCTTGGTGCGATTCCACCCACGTATTGCATTATCAGATTTCTACTCCTCAGGGCAAGAAGTTTGTATCCTATGATGCCGACAAGGATGAGATGAAGACTTATGATTCGCAGGAAGCGATGGAGAAGGCGCTGGGTATCAAACCTCGTCCTGCCTACAAACCTCAGTTTGGCAGACGCCACGAGCGCCATTGGATGGAGGTAGACGAGGAGAAGGAGGCTTATCCGGTACTTTCGCCCGACGGCAAGATGGAAGCCTACATCGAAGGTTACAACGTGGTGGTTCATGAGGCTGGAAAACCTTATACCGAAGCCAAGCGAATCCTTACTCAGGATGGTACCATCGGATGCTATTACAGCAACCGCATCCAATGGAGCCCAGACGGCAAGCACATCTTCGTATGCAAGCGTGTTCCGGTAGAGAAACGCTATGCCTACTACGTAGAATCTTCGCCTGCCGACCAGCTGCAGCCTATCCTCCACAAGCAGGAGTATGCCAAGCCGGGCGATGCCCTGCCACAGCATTATCCGGTCATCATCGATGTGACTACCGGAAAGAAGGTGGAGGCTGACAAGCATCAGATAGAAAACCAGTATGAACTGGAATGGATGCAATGGACACCTGACAGCAAGGAGGTGACGATGGAGTACAACCAGCGTGGACATCATCTCTATCAGATGCTGGCTATGAATGCTGAAACCGGCAAACTGCGTACTGTGGTAGAGGAGCGTGCCAATACCTTTGTAAACTATGGTCGTCTGTGGCGCCAGTTTATCAAGGATGGCAAGCAGCTGCTCTGGATGAGTGAGCGCGACAACTGGAACCATCTCTATCTCTACGATGTGCAGAAGTCGAAGGTTATCCGACAGATTACAAAGGGCGACTGGTTTGTTCGCGGCATCCAGCGTGTGGATGAAGAGAAGGGAGAAATCTATTTTTCGGCTAGTGGCGTGAACAGGAATGAGGACCCATATCTGGTACATTATTATAAAATAGGTATCGACGGCAAGAATATGGTGGCGCTCACTCCTGAAGAGGGAAATCATAGTGCCCAATATACCTATGATTACCGTTATCTCCTGGATACCTATTCTAAGGTGGATGCCGCTCCTGTTACCGTGCTCAGAGATGCGCAGACCGGTAAGCTCGTCAAGACTCTGGAGACGGCTGATATTGCTACTTTGAAGAAACACGGATGGGTGGCTCCGGAAGTGTTTGTGGCTAAGGGACGTGACGGCAAGACGGATATGTGGGGCATCATCCAGCGCCCTACCAATTTCGATCCTCATAAGAAATATCCGGTTATCGAATACATCTATTCGGGGCCGGGCGATGCCTATACTCCGAAGAGTTTCATGCCATACAACTGGTATACCACTTCGCTTGCCGAACTCGGTTTCATCGTAGTCCAGCTCGATGCGATGGGAACTTCCTATCGCGGCAAGAAGTTTGAGGAGGTTTGCTACAAGAACCTGAAGGATGCCGGATTCCCAGACCGTGAACTCTGGATCAAGGCTGCAGCCAAGAAGTATCCTTATATGGATGCTGATAATGTGGCAATCTATGGCTGTTCGGCAGGCGGACAGGAGAGTACCACAGCCGTATTGCTGCATGGCGATTTCTACAAGGCAGCCTATAGTGCCTGTGGCTGTCACGACAACCGGATGGATAAAATCTGGTGGAACGAGCAATGGATGAGCTGGCCTATCGATTCCTGCTACGTAGAGTGCAGCAACGTGGAGAACGCCCACAAGCTGGAGCGCCCGTTGATGCTGGTGGTAGGTGAGATAGATGACAACGTAGATCCATCGAGCACCTATCAGGTGGTGAATGCCCTGGAAAAGGCGAACAAGGATTTCGAACTCGTGGTGATTCCTGGAGCCCATCATACCATGGGCGAACTCTATGGCGAGCACAAACGTTACGACTTCTTCGTGAAGAATCTGCTGGGTGTGAAACCGCCTAAATGGAGCGATGTAAAGAGCAAGTAATTCAGGTTTCAATCTGTTGATAGTGAAACTTCTCACTTGAATCATTATTTAAGTTTTGCCCTGAAGCAAACAGATAGTCTTACTTTTAAAAAGTAGCTATTTGCTTGTTTCGGGGCTTTTTTTGTTCTTTTTGTTGTATTTCTCGTTATATTTTTGTAATTTTGCGGCATTAAATTATCTAACAACAGAAAATAAAGACTCATATAATGAGAAAGATATCTACTCTAATGGTTTCTGTGCTCTGCATGATGATGCCTGTAGGGGCTGAGGCGCAGGTACCGACAGCCTTCGTCTCGAAAGGGGCTACGGATATTCAGGCGCAGCCACATACGATAACGCAAACCAGTTCCGGTGCACAATGGGCTCCTGTCGACCCTATGGTGCGCTCTATCACGATGGAGAATGGTTTGCCGAGTAATGCCGTGCGTAGCGTGGTTCAGGGTTCTAAGGGATACATGTGGTTTGGTACAGACAACGGATTGTGCCGCTTTGACGGTTATGATGTCAAAACCTATTATAATCCCTTTACGACTGTAGACCAGTATGTAAGTGCCTTGACCGCTTGTGAAGAAGGACTCCTCGTAGGTTGCAATAATGGAGCCTATCTGTTCAGTTATGAAACCGACCGGTTCCAGAAACTGAGCGATAAGATTACGGCTCCTGTTCTTAATTTCTCGCTTGACGGCGATCAGAATGTGTGGATTTCTACCAACGGACAGGGGGTGTTCAGATACAATCGGACTACTCACGAACTGCACCAGTATCCGATGAAGAATATTCAGGGTATAGTGCAATGTATGCTGGTTGATGCCAATAACCAGGTATGGATGCTCTCTAATCATAGTAAAGCCAGCATCTATCATCTCAATAAGTCGACCGACCAGTTTGAGGCTTTCCCGGTAAAAGGCGATGCAAACAGGTTTTATGGCCTGGCGATGCTTGCCTCACCAGATGGCAATATTTATGTCGGAACCTGGGATAACGGACTTTTCAAACTAAACGCCGATGGTAGTGCCGAGCAGCTCATCAGCGGAACTCTGAGTAATGCAGTTCATCATATCCACCAGCTTTACAACAACGGCAACAAGTATATTCTCATAGCCAGCGATGATGGATTGGTGCAGTATGACATCCAGAACCGCTCCTGGCGTATGTTGTCGGAAGTAAACAATCCGAGCCGGAGCACGAGCGAGCGTTTTGTTTATGGTATTGCGGGCGATAATGAAGGCGGCATCTGGGTTACTACTTTCTATGGAGGTGTGAATTATCTTCCTTCTACGAGTATTGAACAACGTTTCCGTGCTTACCCAGCCCGCCAGGGGGGATTGCGCGGTAATGTGGTAGGAAGATTCTTCGAAGACCAGCAGCATCGCATCTGGATAGCTACCGATGATGCCGGACTCGACTGCTTCAATCCCCAGACCAACAGTTTTGTTTCTTATCCGGGCAAGGCGGCTATGGGCAAGTATAATGTTCATGCGCTCTTTGCTGATGAAAACGATCTGTGGGTGGGAACCTATGGTAATGGTGTCATCAGAATGAATATGGCTACCGGAGCGCAGCAGAATTTCCAAACCGATGGAAAGGTTTCGGGAAGTAATGCCTATTGTATTTATCGCGACAGGAAGAACCGGCTGTGGGCGGCTTCGATGGATGGAGCCAGTCTTTTCGACGAAGGTCAGCAGAAGTTCAGAAGAATCAAGTCGTTCAAGTCGCTTACCATCGATATCAAGGAAGATACTCAGGGCAACGTATGGTTTGCTACCCAGGGAGGTGGCTTGTGGCGCTTGGGTAAGAATAATGCCTGGAAACAATATAAACATGTAGAGAGTGATTCTACTTCGCTGGTGAGTGATCAGGTGAACTGTCTGACTATTGGCGAAAAGGGGCAGCTCTATGCTGCAACCGGCGACGGACTCTGCGAATTCCTGCCTTCTAAAGGTATCTTCCGCCGTATCTCCATCGATGCGCCTAGTCAGGATTTCGCGAGCCTTGTAATTTCGCAGGGAGTAATGTGGATTTCTACAAGCAAGGGAATTGTGAAATATACGCCGGGTGAACCTGTCCAGCTATTCAATAAATATGACGGACTCACCTGCAACCAGTTTATGCCAAATGCCGGACTCCTGGCTTCTGACGGCAGAATCTATTTCGGTTCGACAAGAGGTTTCAACTGTTTCTATCCATATCTCGTCAAGATTAACCAGGTAGCTCCTCCTGTGGCAATTACCTCGGTAGAACTCTTCGGAAAGCCGATAGAGGCGGGAAGCGACCAGTTGGATAAATCTCTGAGTCATGCTACAGAACTTAATCTGTCTCATAATGAGAATACTATCAATATCTCGTTTGCAGCCTTGAGCTATGTATCGCCTGAGAAGAACCAGTATGCTTACAAGCTCGAAGGAATCGACAAGGATTGGGTTTATACCCATGAGCATCGTGCCAACTATACCAACCTTCCTGCCGGAACCTATACCTTCCTGGTTAAGGCAACCAATAATGATGGCGTATGGTCGAAGAATGAGGCAAAACTGCAGATTGTGGTTCATCCGCCGTTCTGGTGGTCTTTACCAGCCAAGATTCTGTATCTTCTGCTTATCGGTTACGCAATCTATTGGTTCACACAGAGCCGGTTGAAGCGTGAGAAGCGCCGCCATCAGGAAGAACTCGACCAGTTGGAGCGCAAGCAGGATCAGGAGATGAGAGACGCCCGCCTGCAGTTCTTTACGATGATTGCCCATGAAATCCGTACGCCGGTAACGCTTATCATCGGACCTTTGGAGAGTCTGAAAGAGCATTGGAAACAGGTTTCCGGAAAACTTTCTGATGGTGAGACTATCACGCAGACGCTTTCTGTTATCGATCGTAACGCCCAGCGTTTGCTCCTGCTCGTCAATCAGCTGCTCGATTTCAACAAGGTGCAGCAGAAGGGCATGCAGGTTCATTTCCGCTTGAATAACATTTCAAAACTGATGCATGCTGTGGCTGAGCGTTTTGCTCCTACCTTCGAGCAGAAAAGCATCCGTTTCAAGGTAGATTATCCAGCAGATGATCTCGTGGCGATGATAGACCAGGAGGCGGTTACCAAGGTAATCAGCAATCTGATGACCAACGCCTTGAAATATACGGAGGATTATGTGCGCCTGTCCTGCTGTCTGCTGGAGGATGGAACCCATTTCCGCATCGAGGTAGAAGACAACGGATTGGGAATCAGTCCTGACGAGAAGGAGAAAATCTTCGGAGCCTTCTATCAGGCACGAGATAACAAGCCGGGAACCGGAATCGGTCTCAATATAGTGAAGAATCTCGTTGAGGCTCATCATGGTATGGTAAATGTAGAATCGGAAGTAGGCAAGGGCTCTACCTTTATCGTAACCCTGCCGCTCAACCAGCTGGATGCCGTGGTAGAGAAGGCGGATGAAATGGTGAAGGAAGAAAAGGCTGCTGGGGAAAGTCTGCTGGCAGATGAATCTCTGGCTGAACAGGGTTCTGAAAAGGCAGGCGAGGCTGTTGTCAGTCCACTTCGTGAACCGGTAAAACCGGCGATGCTGATTGTGGATGATGATGAAGACATGCGCCAGTTTGTGAAGGCTCATTTCGAGAAAATGTATACGGTTTATACCGCCGACAACGGAAAAGATGCACTCCGAAAACTGGAGAAGCATCCGGTTTCGCTCATCATAAGTGACTGGATGATGCCTGAGATGGACGGTCCGGAGTTCTGCCGTAGGGTGCGTGAGAATTCAGAATACTCTCATCTCCCATTCGTGATGCTCACGGCAAAGACCGATGATGCGGCAAAGACGGAGAGTATGAACTGTGGAGCTGATGTTTACATAGAAAAGCCGTTCTCGATGAAGTATCTTGAGGCGAGCGTAAGACAGCTTCTCGAGATGCGCCGTCTGTTGAGGAGTAAGTTCTCGCATACTCCGCTTGAGCCGATAGCAGAGATTGCTCCAACTCAGGTTGATAATGCGTTCCTGGAGAAGATGTCGAATATTATCGAAGAGAATGTGGCAAATCCGGAACTCAACGTGGCGTTCCTTGCCGAGAAGATGGGCATGAGCCGCTCGTCGCTCTTCAATAAGATTCGCGGTCTTGCCGATGTTACGCCAAACGAGATGATACAACTCGTGAAACTGAAGAAGGGCGCACAGCTCCTGAAAGAAGGAAACTACCGCATCAGCGAAATCAGCTATATGGTAGGTTTCAGCAGTCCTAGCTATTTTGCCAAGTGTTTCCAGAAGCAGTTTGGCGTCAAGCCGATGGATTTCGTGGCTGCGGAATCGTAGGATAAAAGAACTATTCGGATAGAATAAAAAATCGCCTGGGTGCTCAGATGCATCCAGGCGATTGTCTTTTATTATAAATAGGGGTTGTCCTATTCTTTATTTCTTTGTGGCTCTGATAAAGAAACCGATGAGGCAGATGTAAGCCAGGAGCGAACAAACCTCAGACATCGGATTTACCCACCAGCTGTCGGCGATGCTTACCTCGATACCGCCAAACTTCAGAAGGGCGCTAACCACACCCATCAGGGCTCCACCGGCGATGAAACCGCTGGCGATGAGCGTTCCCTTCTCACCACGTTCGCTGTTCACCTTGGCATCCTTGCTGCGCGAAGTAACATACCAGTTGATGACGCCACCCACGAGCAGAGGAACGTTCAGTTCCAGCGGAATAAACATACCCAGAGCGAAAGCCAGGGCAGGAATCTTGAAATAAGTCAGCACGATGGCTATTACGGCTCCGATACCATAGAGCACCCAAGGAGCGCCCACGCCATTCATCAGAGGGTCGATGACCGCAGCCATCGCATTAGCCTGAGGAGCAGCAAGCGAACCTGATGCGAATCCGTAAGTCTCGTTCAGCAGCATCATCACGCCGCCCACGGTAGCCGCACTCACCAGGGTACCGAGGAATTTCCATCCCTCCTGTTTCTTAGGAGTTGTTCCCAGCCAGTAACCAATCTTCAGGTCGGTAATAAACGAACCTGCTACCGAGAGGGCTGTACAAACCACACCACCCATAATCAGGGCAGCCAGCATGCCGCCAGGACCTTTCAGACCTACAGCCACCATCACCACAGAGGCGAAGATGAGCGTCATCAGGGTCATTCCCGAAACAGGGTTTGAACCCACGATAGCGATGGCATTAGCCGCTACGGTAGTAAAGAGGAAGGCGATGACAGCTACGAGCAGGATGGCGATAATGGCGAAGAGAAGGTTGCCCTCCATCACGCCAAACCAGAAGAAGAGGAAGGTTACGAGGATGGTAACGAGCGAACCGATGGCGATAATCTTGAAAGAGATATCGCGCTGGGTGCGCTTCACGTTCTCATCCACATCGCTCTTGCCCTTCAGTTCCTTGGCAGCCAGACCTACGGCACTCTTGATGATGCCCCAGCTCTTGATGATGCCGATGATACCCGCCATAGCGATACCGCCGATACCGATGCTGCGGGCGTAGGCACGGAAGATTTCCTCCGGACTCATGGCGCCCACGGTCTTCACGATGCTAGGATCCCAGGCGCTCAGCACGCTATCATGGAAGATAACGCTCATGCCCGGAACAATCAGCCACCATACTACGAGCGAACCCAGACAGGTGAAGAAGGCATACTTCAGACCGATGATGTAACCCAGACCCAATACGGCAGCACCTGTGTTTACCTTGAATACGAGTTTAGCCTTGTCAGCCAGGTCGCATCCCAGACTTACCACACGCGATGTGAAATTCTCGTTCCACCATCCCAGGCTGGCTACGATAAAGTCGTAAAGACCACCCACCAGTCCGGCTATGAGCAGCGGCTTAGCCTGGTCGCCTCCCTTGGCTCCGCTCACCAGTACCTGCGTGGTAGCCGTAGCCTCAGGGAACGGATACTTGCCGTGCATATCGCTTACGAAGTACTTGCGGAAAGGAATGAGGAAAAGAATTCCCAAGACTCCTCCCAAGGCCGAAGCCATGAAGATCTTCATAAACGAAGTAGTCATCTCCGGATATTTAGCCTGCAGGATGTAGATGGCTGGCAGGGTAAAGATGGCTCCTGCCACCACAGCACCCGAACAGGCTCCGATGCTCTGGATGATGACATTCTCGCCCAGCGCCTTGCTACGCTTGGTAGCGGTACTTACGCCCACGGCGATGATGGCGATAGGGATGGCTGCTTCGAACACCTGACCCACCTTCAAGCCCAGATAAGCTGCGGCGGCAGAGAAGATGACTGCCATCACGATACCCCATGTAACCGACCATCCGTTCACCTCAGGATAAACCTTGTCAGGCGACATCAGCGGCTTATATTCCTCCCCGTCTTTCAGTTCGCGGAATGCGTTCTCGGGGAGTTGCAAATTGTCTTTTTCTTCCATTATTTCTCAATTCGAATTATGTATTCACTCATGAAACTTGCACCTGGCTGCAGACGGTTCATCAGATACTTGTCCTTAAACTCGCCATCATATTCAGCCCAGTCGCTCAAACCATACCATGGTTCGATGCAGATGAATGGAGCGTGCTTGCCTGTTGGGTTCCAGATACCTACGGCTGGAGTCTTGAACTCGAGGGTTACATGAGGTTCGCCCTGCTCGTTGAGAATGCTCACCTGCTTAACCTGACTCTTGTCGAAGATAACAGCATCTTCTGCGAAAGTCTCCTCGTTTACTTCCCAGATACCCTTGTCGGTTTCTACGGTTTCCTTAGCCTGACGGTCGATGCATCCGCCTACGTTACCATAGAGACGAACAGGAGCCTCGTTGTCGAGCTTCAGGGTAGCCTTCATCTCCTCGCCCTTCTTGCAGCCAGGAACCATGAATGCTGGGTGACCGCCAATCTGGAAGAAGATTTCCTTGTCGTCGGTATTCTCTACATGCCAGATGACATGAATCTCGTTGCCCTGCAGGCGGTAAGAGATGGCAAGGTTGAAGTGGTAAGGATAGTTCTTCTGAGTCTCTTCGTTGTCGATGAGCGCGAAGGTAAGGCGGTCGGCAGTCTTGCCAACGAGGTTGAACTCTGTATCGCGTGCGAATCCGTGGCGAGGGAGCTGATACTCCTTGCCTTCTGTGCGATAAGTGTCTTTCCACAATCCGCATACGATAGGGAAGAGGATAGGAGAGTGGCGGTTCCAGTATTTCTCGTCGCCATCCCAAAGATATTCATTACCATTAGCATCCTTGATGCTCTGAAGTTCTGCTCCGAGAGATGAAATCTCAAGTGTGAGCTGATCATTCTTAATCTGTTCCATTGTTATTAATTCTTTTGTTTAGTTTTTAATGTTTCATCTGATTATCTTTTTTCAAAGATATTGCAAAGGTACAATTTATTTTCGTAAAGCACAAGAAAAGAGCGTTTTTTCTCAGATATTACAATATATTTATACGATTTTGTTAGCTTATCTCGAATATTTGCTGTAACTTTGTAGCCCGAAATAGATAGATAACAAGAAGTATAAGAAAAAAAATAGTATTTAATCTAATGACAAGCAGTAATAAAGTTAAAGGCTTTGCGGCGGGTGTTGTTGCCGCAGTATGTTATGGTACCAATCCTTTGGGCACACTCGAGCTCTATGGCGACGGATTCAATTCCAGTTCCGTGCTCATCTACCGTTATCTCTTGGCGGTACTGATGTTTGCCGTGGTGATGCTGTTCCGCAAGGAGAGTTTCAAGGTGAAGTGGGGACATCTGATTCGTCTTGGCGTGCTGGGCTGCATGTTTTCGCTCTCATCAGCCACGCTTTATGTTAGTTTCCATTACATGGCTGCGGGTATTGCCAGTACCATCCTCTTCGTTTATCCTATTATGACGGCCATCCTGATGACGGTCTTCTTCCACGAGAAGGTAACGTGGTCTACCTCGCTTG
>ERZ1032022.64-NODE-64-length-25665-cov-16.772003_pt1 | contig 25665 bp, 31 predicted proteins | sample MGYA00516699_ERZ1032022 | MGnify/ENA primary metagenome ERZ1032022 (study PRJEB33719, sample SAMN04261294) | wastewater metagenome | biome: rural village; feature: human; material: feces | host: Homo sapiens | place: El Salvador | collected 2013-01-07 ... | reverse complement strand
GCGCAACTGATTTGTAATCAGTGGGTTGCAGGTTCAACTCCTGTCACCAGCTCCATTAAAAATAGCCTAGATTCGTTGAAATCTAGGCTATTTTCTTTTGCTGTAACACACTATTTAACACACTTGAACCGTTCAAGAGCTTTTTCTAACAGTGCTTCATCCTCCCGGCGGCGCTGCTCTATGAACTCCCGCCGCTCGGCTTCCTTCTTTTCGATGTACTCGGTTACGCGCTCTTCCACGCTGCCGTAACGGTTCCATGCGTTCCAGCCGGTGCCCGTCCATGCCTTGGCGGACAAAATGTCGTCATGCCATCGGGCAAGGGCGGGATTTCTGCGCAGGGCAAAAAAAGCGGCTTGTTCATGGTTATACGGGGCATTTCTGGTGGTGTTGTCCTCCCGCGCGATCTCCGAAAGGCATTTCCCGCCGAAATAGTGCCGCCGGACAACATCGGCTTGCTTGGCGGTCAGCTTGTTCAAGGCTTCTTCCAAGGCTGCGTGCAGCTCTTCGGTGTAAAGCTCATCCTCGGCGGTCTGGAATGCCTGGGCGGCTGCCGGGTCTTCCTGCAGGTCGCCAAGGGTTGCGCTGCCGCCGTCGGTATCGTCAAGCGGGGTGTCAAGGCTGGTGCTGCCGTTCAGCGGGTTGGCAGATATGCGGACTTCCCGCCCGTCCTCTGTGGTCATCAGGCGGCCATGCTCACCGCATACCACTTTTCTGATTCGGTTTTGCACATAGTAGCCAAGCAGCGTGGCAAAGGACCCCTTTTCGGGGTCATAGGCTTTGGCAGCAGCCTGCACGGCAAAGAATCCTTCTTGCTCGAAGTCCTCCAGTGTGATGCCGTGTTCATCGGCAACGGCCTTGTTCCGGTCGTACCACTGCCAGAACCAGCGGTGCAGCAGGCCCTTGTTGATCTCCCACAGCTGACCCAGGGCAAAGCTGTTCCCCGCGGCTGCCAGGGCGGCAAGGGCTGCGTTTGTGTCCTGCTGGCCGGTGGCCTTTGGCTGCTTTTCCATCGTCTATTCCTCCCGTGTGTTATTCAATTGCGCTGGGTACGGCTGCAAGCAGCTGCCGCGCTGCCCTCAGATTCAGGGCTTCCGGGTTCTTCCAGATCGGCATAATAGTCATACCGCCGGCGGCGTTGTACTGGCTCACCGTCATGCACTGGGAACCGTTTTCGGTCTCGATCAGCAGCACCACGGGTGCGGTCTGGGCGCTCAATGCCTGCGCTCTGGCTTCCAGCCGGTCAATGCGGTTACTCATCGTCTGCCACTCCTTCCAGTTCATCCAATTTTGCTTCCAGCTCAGTCAAGCGCCGCTCCTGCTCGTCGGCCCGGATGGAGCTTAACACGGCATTCCCGGCGTAAATCAGGGCGTTTGCCTGCTGCGGGGTGATCTCGCCATTCAAGACCATGTTGGAAACGCGGGTCATGGCTCTGCGCACCTCGCCCGGATTGGTCATTTTCAGATGTTTTTTTGCGGTCAAGGGTTCGGTTCGCCTCCTGTCAAAAAGGGCGCACAGGTTGCCCCATGCGCCCGGATGATGCATTATCAGGTGGTAGCCTGATAATAGATGCCCTTCTTCTTGTTGTCGGTGACGAATGCGCCGTAGTTATAGCGGCCCTCCACCAGCCAGCCAGACACGCCCGGGGGATTGTCGTGCATCTGAGCACTGGACAGCTTCACCGGGGCCGTGCAGGCCAGCGGGTGGCACAGCATAAAGCCAAATTTTGCGGGCAGACGGTTTGCGGGAACCTTCTGCACTGCGGCACCGTCCAGATTGGAGACAACGCCCTGCAGGCGCAGATTCTGGCCGATATCGGATTCCAGAACGATCTCCTTGCACTTCTTCATGATGCGGTAGGTGTCAGGGGATACCACAAGAACGCGGTTGGTCTCCGGCACCTCTGCATCATCCAGTGCGGCGCTGGCCTTGCAGATTTCGTCATAGATGTTGGTAGCGGTCAGGGCCACAGCGTCGGGCTTGGTGCCTGCATCCGTGCACATAATGCCGTAGGTGTAAGCGTCGATTTCGGGAATGACCACTTCGCGCTGCTGACGTGCCAGACACTTGGCAGCTTCCAGCACTGCGCCGGTCTCGTCCATGTCCAGCCGGTCGATCACAAAAGCAAAGCTGCGGTCTTTGGGCAGGGTGTAAGTTTCGGTCTCGGCGGTCAGGGTCTCAGGGGTGCCGTAGCGGCTGCCGGACTTTGCGCCCGCGCGGTCGTAGTCGTTCATTGCGGCGGTGCCCACTTTGTAAATGCGGACACTGTTCGCGCCGTCAAAGCTATAGTCCTGATTGGTCACAAGGCTGCGCTTCGATTCGTTTTTGAAAAGCTCGTCCACCTGCTGGAGGTACTTTTCAACAAGGTTAATTGCCATATTCTAAAACCTCTCAATAAGTTCCTGAGGGCTTGAAAAACTGTGCTCCATCGGGTTCTGCACCACCATGCAGCGGTTCGCCGTGCTCCATGCCGGCGTTCACAAGGACGTACGTGCCGGCACTTTTCTTGTCTGCCTTAGCAAAGACGCTGCGCAGGGATTCCGCTTTCTTCTTGAACTCTTCCGGGGCGCTGCTGCCGATGAGCTCCACCAGCTTGGTGTCGATGCCGTTTTCTTTGCAGTACCGCTCGCACTCAAAGGCGTTGCGGTCGTCCTGCAATTTCTGGCGGTCGGCTTCCAGCTGGGCTTTCTCTGCGTCCAGCTTTGCGGAGGAATCGTCGGTGGTGGCCGAAGTCTGACCCTTCGCCCTCTCTCGTGCCAGACGATCCTTGACGATGGAGTTTACTTCTTCCTGGGTGAACACCTTCCCGGCGGTGCCGTTTCCCTCCGGCTGAGTGCCTGCCTGCTGGGTGGTGTTCGGAGTGTTGTTGTCGGTCATAATGATTTCCTTTCCCGGCCTGATGCCTGCGGCCGTTACAGTGATGCCCCTGCCAATGCAGGGAAAATAGACACAGAGAACCGCCGAAGCGTTTTCCCTTGGAGCACCTCCGCAAATGCGGAGAATATAAACAAAAAAGAGCGCAAAGAAAAGCGTGCTTGCTTTTCCCTGCGCTCTACAGCTAACCGGTCAGCCCGGCGGTACTCTATGCCTTATAGGTTTATTATACCACATCTACCGGGGGATGGTCAACTGTTTTGCTTGGTGTTATGCGGGTTTTCCGGTTTTGTAACGGTCAGAAACACGGCAGAAACCCCGGCTTTCTTTGCGCTTTCATGTACCCTTGCCGCCGGAAACATCGCGTGCAAGGCATCCAGCGCAGCCTGTGCGGCGTTTTCCTGCTCTGGGGTGTAAGTTATCTTTACCTTCACTGCTGGTCCTCCTGCGGCTTTCTGCGCTCCTGCTCACAGTACAGGCGGGAAGCGTGCAACAGGATGTCGCGGATCTTCTCCGGGCTTTCCAGCAGTTCCAGCAGCACAATGCAGGATTCCCGCAGGCGCTGCGCTTCCTTGCTGCTCTTGGTCACGGTGTCGGCTTTCAGGCGGTTCACGTCATTGCCGTTCATCTGCATAACGGCGTCGATCTGCTCCGGGGTCATACCCAGGGCGCGAAGTTCATTTCTCTTCATGGTCTTGTCCTTTCTCTGTCTTGGTGTTCAGCATGTGCAGCACGGCAACGGCCCGCCCGATGATCTTCACGCTGTCCCGGTCTGCTACTGGAATAATAGGACTTCTGCGCTTCAGGTCTGCGGTCACAAGGGCAATGTACCGGCGATACTGCCAGACGTGGCAAATCTCCACGCTGTCAGGCGTCTGCACGGCGGCGATCTGGCCGTTGTCCACATGATCGCAGGCGGCAAAGTAAACAATGTCACCCGCGCGGATGCCGTCGCCGCTCATGCTGTCATCGTCCATGATGAACGAATAATCCGCCGAAATATCCGCCGGGGCGTTCACGGTCTGTTCCATCTCGCCCACCTCCTTAGCGGTTGCCGCTGAACCAGCAGGCCACAGCGCCGATCAGGCACCACGCAAGGAAGGGTGCCACACAGGTAAAGTGAAACATAGTCATTGCAAAAATCCTCCTGTTTTGTTAAACTGGGGGCGGTATTGGTCATTGTCAACTATACCGCCCGTTGTGCCGCCCTCCCTGTTGCCGCAGGGAAGGCGGCTTTCTTGTTGCTTGGGCTGGTTTCTCTCGGTTCGCTCGTTGTTCGGTCGGGGTTCAGCCGATCAGGTGGCTTACATACACCCACACAAGGCGTAACTGCCGGAAGTCGGCCTTATCCAGTAGAGCAGCAATCGCGGTGATGTAATCTTGCCTTGTCATGCCTTTGCGCTCCTTTCCAGCTGTGCACTCTTTGCGGCCAGCTCTGCCGCGATCTCATGCAGGCGGGCCGCGTCGGCTTTCGACTTGGCAACGGCTTCTGCAAAATCAGGCACCGGCGGCAGATTGGGCAGCGGGTTCACAAACTTGCCAGCCGGGGCGCAGTTACGGTCTACAGGGTCAGGGGCGGCGCTCTTGTGCTGGGTGCCAGCCTGCTGCACTGCCACGCCCCAAAGGGTGGCCGTGTCAACGTTGGCAGTCAGGCGCTCGCCCTTGTGGACAGCGCCCACGGTAAAGCCCAGCCGGGCGTACTGCTGGCAAATCCAACTTGCAGGAGACTGGCCCAGACGTTCCAGCGCGGACACGCGCCCGCCATCCAGCACGCAAAGCTCGTGGTGTACGGCGCGGGGCTTCGGCTCCCGCTGGTCGATGTACTCCACATCGAAGGTGTGCAAGGTGATACGCTTTTCAAGTTTCAGCATTGAAATATCCTCCATTTTTGATATAATGGGGGCGTGAATGGTTGGAACCGTATTCACACCCTTTTGCCGCTCCCCGGTCGCTACACTGGGAAGCGGCTTTCTTTTTTTGTTACTGCGGAAAGATACGTGCGGCCTTTCTTCCAGAGAAAAAAACAGGCGGCAAGGTAGTGTAGTAATTGGAATGGGGGGCTTTCTAACCCCCATTCCCAATTACACTACCTATCACTATCTTTTTTGCTATATATAATACTGTTTTTTTCCCCCCTAAATGCAGATTTTGCAGTTATAGCGGAAATCCTGTTTTTTTTCGCCCTTTCTTCCGGCCTGCTTTACTCCTGCGGGGCCACAGTATGGGCGCGCCTAATCTGGCCGGTTTTGGTGTCACGCTCAAAGCGCGGGTGCTCGTCAACCATGTATCGGATGGTTTTATTCGTCACATCCAGATATTCGGCAACGTTGCTTGTGGTGACTTCCACGCCCTGTGCGGCCAGCACGTCTATTGCGGCTTCCAGACGGTGGCGGCGCTCCTTCAACTTCTGCTCCTTGGGCTTGCGGGCATTCATTGCGCGCTGGTAGGAAGGGAGCTGGGAGTGCGGCGCAATATTGTCCGCCGGGTCGAATCGTTCCATAACGTGGATGGGGTAGTTAAACCACACGTCCACCGGTTCAAAGCTGGGAAACTCCCGCAATGTGCCCTCGATGCGCCACGCCGTCACGCCTGCCCGCTGCCGGTCTGGCGGTAATTCCAGCTCGATCACATCCAGAAGTGCGTCAACGTCGCGGGCGAACACTCCGGAACCGGACGCGCGGTCCATGCTGTTCTTCCACCCTTGGTCGCCTTTGCTGTGGTGGTGTGCGTAAATGACGGCCGCACCGTTTACTGCTGAAATCCGGTCAAGACCGTTGCAGAACTGCACCATGTCAAAAACATTGTTTTCCCTGCCAGCATTGAGTTTATAGAACGGGTCAATGATGATCACATCATACTGTTCCTGGCGGGCGCGGCTGCAGCAGATGTCAACGAAGTGCGGCCAGTTGATGCAGTATCCGCGCAGGTTCCAAAGGTCGATGTTCGGCAGCATAGCCTGTACGGCTTCCTCTGGCAGTTCCAGCGCCTTGCTGACGTCATGGAACCGGTGTTTTGCTGATGCCTGGTCAACTTCCAGATTGACGTACAGGACTTTTCCACGTCTGCATTCAAAACGGTTCATCCATGGTGTACCGCTTGCAATGCACACGGCCAGCTCGATGAGAGCAAAGCTCTTGCCGGCCTTGCTGGGGCCTGCCAGCAGCATCTTGTGTCCTTTGCGCAGTACGCCCTCGATCATGGCCGGGCTTTGCTCCGGCACGCCATGACCACACGCCGTCTGCAGGTTCTCCACGGGCGGCAAGCCGTCATCTTCAATTTCGCAGTCTTCCATGAAGTCGAAGTGTTCCGGCGGCTCTGGTGGTTCCCCGTAGGGATCCCAGAAATCTTCCATCATGCAGCCCCCTTTCCACCTTTGGGCGCGTCCTCAAAGAAGAACGTGCCGATCTGGTCGGTGGGGATGCCCAGCACCTTGGCCACGGCGGCGATCTCGTCGCCCTTCCACGGCAAACGGCCCGTCATTCGGGCGGTCAGGGTGCTTTCGGCCATGTTGGCCCGCTTGGCTACTTCGCCCTGCTTCATTTCCAGTTCAGCGAACCGGACGCGGAGTTTGTGAAATGGTTGATACATGGTTTAGTCCTCCTCTTCGATGATCTCGGTCACGTCCACACCCAGCGCGGCGGCAATGCGGCCCACGGTGGCGGGCATGACCGGCTTGCCCTTGTTGATGTTTAAGGTGGTCTGGCTGGACACAACGGAATTGTCCCGCAGATCGCGCTGGTTCCACTGTTTGCGTGCAAGGGCAATGTTCAACTTGCTTTTGGAAATCTTCATGGTTATCACCTCACTTTAGACCAAAACTGGTCTGTACCGTGAATTATAGCAGACCTCGATTGGTCTGTCAATAGCAAAAATAGATTCTTTTTGGTCTGGACTTTTCGCAAAAGTCCTGATATAGTAAAAGAGAGGTGATTCGATGACTATTGGAGAAAAGATAAAAAAGGCTCGCACGGATGCCAAAATGACGCAGAAGGAACTGGCTGAAAAATGCGGTATGGCTGATTCTGCAATCCGAAAATATGAATCCGGAAAAGTTGTGCCGAAGCTGGATACCATCGCAAAAATTGCGCGCGCAATGGGTCTGTATGCTGGTGATCTGGTGGACGCAGGGCAGTGGGGGCAGGTGCAGCCGGGTGAAGATAGTGAAACGGCCAGCGCTGCAGAATCCCAGCTGCTTTTCCACTTCCGCGCCCTGAACGATGACGGCCAGAGCGTGGCAGTTGACCGCGTGGAAGAACTCGCCCAGATACCGAAGTACCAGCGCGCCCAGAGCGCCCCACAGGACGCGCCCGCCGGGCTGGACGATAAAGAACCCGCCGAAAAATAAAACGCCCACAGCGGGCAGCTGTGAGCGTGTGACGGCTGAAAATTCAGCTGTGAGTTTTAATCCCGCAACAGTTGCGGATTTAAATGGTCAACTGTTGAACCTTTAAATTGCCGCACTGTGCGGCAACGGGGGCACATTCCCATTTTGGGATTCTGCCCTAAATCGGGGCAGGGTGTCGTGAAACACGACGGTAAAGGGGGGGAGTTGTCGCACAATGCGACAACGGGAGATTCGTCATTTTGACGGCTGATAGTCTCCGATCGGGCCGTGATCAGAGCGCCGCCGTGGGCAAAATGCACAAAGAAAGAGTGATGCAGCCAGATGAGCAAGCGAACCAACACGGCCCAGTGGGAAGAAAAATACCAGCGCTGGCGCATAGCCGTGCAGAAAGACGGCGTGCGGAAACAGTTCTACAGCAGCACCCCGGGCCGCACTGGGCAGCGGGAAGCCAATGCAAAGGCTGACCGCTGGTTAGATGATGGCATTGGGGTCAAGGCCCGCCGGGTGGAGGATCTATATCAAGAGTGGTATGCCACAGTGGTAAAGACCACGGGCACCGGCAACCAGCGGAACGTTGAAAGCCGCTGGCGCACCCGGATACTGCCTGCGATCGGCAGGAAGCGCATTACCAGCCTGAACGAACAGGATCTGCAGGACGTGGTAAACGATGCCTACAGCGATGGCCTTGCAAAGAAGTCCCTGCAATCCCTCTGCGCGGATATGCGGGCATTCTGCAAATGGTGCCGTGCAAAGAAGCTGACCACCTTCCACCCCGAAGGGCTGCATGTGCCAGCTGGCGCACGTCCCAAAGGCAAGAAGGTGTTGCAGCCGGATGCCCTGATAACGCTGTTCCGCGTGGACACGACCCTGTACAGGGGCAAGCGGGTGCATGATGATTTTATCCATGCCTACCGCTTTCAGGTGCTCACGGGCCTGCGCCCGGGTGAACTGGTGGGCCTGCGCTGGGCTGACGTCAAGGGCGGCACTGTGTTTATCTCCCGCGCCGTGAACGTGCTGGGCGAACAGACCCGCGGCAAGAACGACAACGCCGTGCGGGCCTTTGTGCTGTCCGATCTGGCACGCGCCGTGCTGGAACAGCAGCGGGCCGTCACTGGGGCCAGTGAGAGCGTGTTCTGCCTGAAAAGCGAAGCCTATTACTATAAGCGCTGGCAGGTCTATTGCCGGGTGAATGATATCCCGCCTGTGTCAGCCTACGAGATGCGGCACACCTTTGTCAGCGTGGCAAAGAAGCTGCCCGCCGGTGAGGTCAAAGACCTTGTAGGCCACTCTGAAGATATGGACACCTTCGGCGTGTACGGCCACGCCCTGACCGGTGAGGACACAGAGACCGCGCAGGCCGTCAACGGCATGTTTTTGAAGCTGCTGCACGCCGGAAAATAACACACATTTTAACACACTTTTGATTTTGTGGGTGTGTGGGCTGTGCAGGATGGTACAAGAAAAAGACTGCTAAACGTGCAGATTTTAGTGTAAAAATCTCCATTTTTCAGTGATGCAATGCCGGTGGCTCGTTCAACTCCTGTCACCAGCTCCATACAAAATCCCTGGATCCATTTGGGTCCGGGGATTTTTTTGTGCCGAACACAGGCTCCCTCCTGCGCAAAGAACGACTTCCTTCGTAAAATTTGTGCAAGATGCCGCAAAAATATTGTCTTTGTAAAAAAAAGCAGTATAATACAGGCAACAACAACTAACAGGAGGAAAAATGGAATGCGTCACTCTTTGGGAACCATCGCCTGGCGCGGGCTGAAAGGTCGCCGCCGCGATACCGCTATGATGCTCTGCGTGCTGGCGGCAGTGTTTGCGCTGCTTACGGCGGTGCTGTGCTATCAGCAGAGCGGCAGCCGCGCCATGGAGGCGCAGCGCCAGGAGCTTTACGGTGCCTGGCAGCTTGCCCGTTACGACCTGACCGCCGCAGATGCCGATGCCTTTGTGCAGCAGACAGCCCCCGCTGCGGTGGGGCGCGCGGCGCAGTATGCGGCCCTTGTCAACGACAAGGGGCTTGCCTTTGGCGCGCTGGGCACTGTGGACGAGGGATATCTCGCCTGTGGGCAGCTGCAGCTGCTCAGCGGACGGCTGCCCGGCACCGCCGGAGAGGCTGCGCTGACCACCTCGGTGCTGGACAGCATCGGTGCCTCCTATGAGCTGGGGCAGACCGTGACCCTGCAGGCAGTGTATGGGGACGATGCACCGGTCCTGCTGCAATTTACCCTGTGCGGGGTGCTGCCCTCCTACGATGCCTACTGGGCGGTGGGCAGCAACCTGCCGGTGGATGCGCTGGTCACCGCCGACAGCCTGCCCCAAAGCTGGGACAGCAAAGTACAGCTGCTGTGCTGCTATGCTGGTGCCGTGCCGCTGGCTCCTTATATAGACGGCAGCCAGGATCCCACCTGGGTGCGCAACACCTACGCCTATCCGGAAGCGGATCTGACCCGGAGCGGCAGCTGGGCCTTTATGGGCGGCTGTGCCCTGCTGACCCTGTGCGCGGTGCTCGGGCTGTGCACCCTGCAGCTGCGCCGCCGGGAGCAGAGCCTTGTCACCCTGCGTATGATCGGTGCCGGAAAGACCGCCCTCGTGGCGCTGTGCCTGTGGGAAGCCGTTTTTCTGCTGCTGTTCTGCCTGCCGATCGGCAGTCTGCTGGGGGTCGGCCTGTGTGCCGCCACCCTTGCCATGCAGGGGCACGGGCGCTATCTCAGCCTGCCGTGGGGACAGCTGGCGCTGGCGTGGGCTACCGGCACCGGGGCCGTGCTGCTGGGCTTTTTGCTGCCTGCCCTGCGGCAGGCCGGGCAAAAGCTGACCCATCTGCCCCAGAAAAAGGTAAGATTACAGCGCCGTGTGCGGCTGCTTACGCCGCTGCCGCTGCGGCTGGTGGTGCTCAATGCGCTTGGGCTTACGCTGGCGCTGTGCTGTGTGTTCCTGAGCACCTGGAAGCTGCTTCCCTACCGCCGCACGGCGGCTTCGGCAGCGGTGCAGGTAAGCGCCGGGCAGAACACCCTGACCGATGGCCTTGCGGAGGATCTGCTGCGTCTGCCGGACGTCCAGCAGGCCGCCATGCGCACCGATATGAACTATCTGTGCGGCCTTTCCAGCGATGCCTTTACGGCGCATGACCTGTGGGGACTGTATACCCACCAGGACAGCCTTTACACCATGTTTACCATGCAGGATGCGGACACGGTAAACACCCTTGTCACCGCATTGCCGGATGCAGAGCTGGAAGCGCTGGCTGCGCAGTGCAGCACCCCTGTGGATCTGGACGCACTGCGCAGCGGGCAGGCCGTGCTGCTGTATGCGCCGGATTTTGTACTGGACGAAAACGGCCAGACCCAGTGGGGCACGCAGGCCGCACCCTTTGCGGGCTGCACGGCAGTGCTGGAGTACCCTACCCTGGACGGCGCACACGGCCAAAAGAGCCTGACCATCGGCGGCGTGATTGCAGGCATTGATATGGACAGCCTGCCCTTTGCAGACAGCTCCCCCATCACCTACCAGCTGTACTGCAGCCAGGCGCTGGGCCGCGCCCTCTGGGCAGAAGAATACGGCACGCCCTATGGGTATACCGCCATCAACCTGAAACTGAAAGCCAACGCCAGCTACGCTACCCAGAAATCCATTGCAGGGCTGGTGACCCGCCGGGGCGGCGTACTGCGCACCAACAGCTACGAAACTGCCAGCCGGATGTATCAGGAAGGCAGCACCGGCGCGTTCTTCTGGGCGGTCGCCGGAGTGGTGGGCGCTGCACTGGCCCTGTTTTTACTGTGGAACCTGTTCGGGCTGTACTGGCAGCACCAGCGGCTGCGCATCGGTATCTTTCAGGCAGAGGGCACCTCGGCTGCCATGCTGCGGCACTGCGGCATCCGGCAGGGCGTGCTTGCAGTGCTGGGTGCGCTTTTGCTGGGCAACCTGGCCGTATGGGGCCTGTGGCGCTGGAGCTGGCACAGCCTGGTCACCCGGCAGAGCGGCCGCATCCTGACCTTTGCGGCCCTGCCTATGGCCGTATCGGAGTATCCCTGGGCGCTGCACCTTGCAGTATGCGCAGGTTATCTGCTGTTCGTGCTGGCGCTGCAGCTGGCCCCGCTGGAGCGGCTGGCACGCAGCCAGCCCATGGACAATCTGAAAAAAGGAGTGTAACGCGATGAGAGAGATCGTACTGGAAGCCCGGGCGGTGACCCGTACCTACGGCACCGGCACCGGTGCCACCCACGCCCTGCGCGGGGTGGATGTGGAGATCGAGCAGGGCAGGTTTACCGCCATCATCGGGGCCAGCGGCTGCGGCAAATCTACCCTGCTGCAGATACTTGGCGGGCTGGATGCCCCCACCAGCGGCAAGGTACTGCTGGAAGGGCAGGATCTGTATGCGCTGCCGGATGCCGCACTTGCCCGGCTGCGCCGCACGCGGCTGGGGTTCGTGTTCCAGGCCTTCCACCTGCTGCCGGAGTATACGGTGCGGGACAACATCCTGCTGCCGCTGCTGCTGGACAAACGGGAGCCGGACGAGGAATACCTTGCCCTGCTTACCCGGCAGCTGGGGCTGACCGCGCTGCTGCAGCGCCAGCCCACCCAGCTTTCCGGCGGGCAGCAGCAGCGCGCCGCCATTGCCCGGGCACTGATCACCCGCCCTGCGGTCGTGCTGGCAGACGAGCCTACCGGCAACCTGGACCACCAGAACAGCGTGGAGGTATTCCGCCTGCTGCGGGAGGTAGCCGCACAGCAGCACCAGACCGTGGTGTATGTCACCCACGACCAGGGGCTTGCAGCGCAGGCAGACCGGGTGCTGCGGATGCAGGATGGCCGGATCGAAGAAGCATAAAACCTGCACTTTTTTCTCTGTCCGGGTGTTTGCGAATGGCGGATCTTGTTGTATAATAGAGAAAACACGCCCCGGAACAAAAGGAGGAACCAAGCATGATCCAATTCGGTCTGCGTCTGCACGACGCGGAAAAGCTGCCCATTGAGCAGGTGCTGCCGCTGGTGCACCAGAAGGGCTTTTCCTGCGTACATCTGGCACTGAGCAAATCCCTGAAGGAGGTGTCCAACACCCCCTCTGCCCTCACCCCCGGCTACGCGGCCTATCTGCGCCGTCTGTTTGCAAAAAACGAGCTGGACATTGCGGTGCTGGGCAACTACCTGAATCTGGCACACCCGGATGCGGCTGCCCTGCACGCCATTCAGGAAAAGTACTACGCGCATATCCGCTTTGCCAGCCTGCTGGGCTGCGGCATGGTTGGCACCGAGACCGGTGCACCCAACGCGGAGTACAAGTTCTGCCCGGAGTGCCGCAGCGATGACGCCCTTGCTACCTTTATCAAAAACTTCAAGCCGGTGGTGCGCTGCGCCGAGCAATACGGCGTGACCATTGCCATTGAGCCGGTGGTCAAGCATATCGTGTATGACGCCCGCCGCGCCCGCACCGTGCTGGACGAGATCGGCAGTCCCAATCTGCAGATCCTGCTGGACCCGGTAAACCTTTTGAACATGGAAAACGTAGACCAGCGGGAGGAAGTGTTTGCCGAAGCCATCGAGCTGCTGGGCAAGGATGTGGCCATGATCCACTTCAAGGACTTTTTGCGGCAGGATGCAGGCGGGCAGCTGGCTGCCACCGGCGCCGGACAGGGCGGTATGGGCGACTACCGCACCATTCTGCGGTTTGCCAAGGAGCAGAAGCCCTATGTGTTCGCCACTTTGGAGAACACCACCCCGGAAAATGCAGTCCAGTGCCTGCAATATCTGCAAAAACAGTACGACGAGTGCTGATAACAAATTGAACTGCACGCTGCTATCCGCAGCAGCTGGTGTTTTCATAGTATGAAAAAAGTCTGAACCGGTGGCGCATGCCTCAGTTCAGACTTTTTTGTTATTCTATGCCTTTATCTGCCAGCGGCAAAGACTCAGGCCTTCACAGCCTGAAAGCTGATCTGCTCAATGGCCTCGTTGAGAATGCTGACCGTTCCGATTGCTTTACTTCTGCTCTTTGTCCACTACCTGGATCTTGCCCTTCTTCCACAGCACATAGGAAGTCAGGATGCCGATGGGCAGCATCACGATGATAAAGATGCCCACAAGTCCGCCCAGCACGGAACCGTAGCCCGCAAGGCGTGCGGCAAGGGAAACCACCGTCATGATGATGAGCACCGGAAGCACCCCCTTGATGCCACCCTTGACCACCTTGCTGCCGCTGGACGAGCTGGCGAACAGACCCAGCGCCATGGAGCCGAACAGGGCCGGCAGCAGGTAGCCGGAGGCCGTCTTGACGGCGGGCAGCTCGAATACCGGACTGATGAAGGAGGCGCACACCGCTGCCAGCGTCAGGATGGCAACCGTCATCAGGGAGGAGACCGCAACAGCCACCGAGGCAATGGCCTCACCCTCCGGGGTGTTGGGCTGCTTTTTGGTCAGGTTCATGGCGTTTGCCGCCACCGGGAGCTTCAGGTTCATGATGTTGCCGGTGATGAAGGCCAGATAGGCCGAGCAGCCCAGAATGGGGGTGTAGCTCAGTGCTTCCGAAAAGCCCACCGGGATGTAGATGAGCAGGATGGAAAAGGTGTTCACGTTGAACACCTCGCCCAGAGACGGGATGCTGTCGTAGGCAGCCAGCACCACAAAGGGCAGCGCCACCATGTAAATGAGGGCGATCAGGGTACCCACACGACCCCAGCGGTGCGCCCAGCTCTGGAAGGAGTCCATTTTGGTCTCAGTCTTTGCTTTGCTCATGTCCGTTTCCCTCCTCAACCGAAAATCCGTACCCACGCCAGCGACGAGATCAGACCGCCCAGCATGGAGAATGCCATCACGAAGTTATTGAGCCATGCAAGACCCGGGCGCTTTGCCAGCACGCCCACACCAATGGCGATCACAAGACCGGTGATCATAACGGCAGCCTGCACATTGTCAGTGAACAGCAGAATGGGAATGTATACCGAGAACATCACCAGCATGAACACGCCGGACAGCACGTTTTTCCATGTGCTGCCGCCGTTTTCGGCTGCAGAGCGGTCCACGCTCTTGCACAGTTTTTTGCCGAGAGGCAGCAGGATCAGGAAACCACTCAACATACCCACGCTCATCAGGATCATCACCACGCCGAACTGCCGTCCGGTGGCGCTTTCCAGCATTTCAGCAGAGGATGCGTAGCCCAGCACCTGCGCAATGGAACTAGAGATCATAGTCTCGTAGGACAGAGAACCGATGACCGACAGCCGCCACCATGCCCACACGCTGCCCAGCACCGCAATGAGCACGAACAGACCCACCACGATGGAAAGGCTGGGCACGACGGAAAATATAAGGCTGGACTTGATCACGTTGCTCAGTTCCTTGCGGGTGATGCCCAGCTCCAGACAGTGGTCGTAGGCCTTTTTGAGGTAGACCAGCGAGAATACGGAAATATACAAAAGACCGCCAATGACCAGCGCCAGCAGCAGCGGGCTCTGGATGATATCCTTCATGGTTGCCATAGATTGTCCTCCACACAAATACAGAATGAACGAAAAAATGCGGGTCTTTTCTGCCCGCCGTCCTCGCGATACGGACAAGATACCGAAAAAAGCAGTTTCTGTCAAATGAGTATGACTAAAGTGTGAACAGCTTTTGGATACATTTCCGGCAGGAGAAGCCGCAAAAAGTCTTTACCGTGTTAAAATAATAAAGTTCTGACTGCTGGTCACTTTGCTTCCGTTGAAAATTGCACAAATTTTAAAGAAAATTTCTGTCGTTCTGCCGAAAGCAGCAGACCTAGGCAAGGTGTTTTTTTGCCTTGCCCTTGTCGGTGTATCAGGTCTTTTTCCGTGAAATACAAAGCAAAAAAGGGAGTTTCGTCACGGACGAATGTCCGGGCAGAGCTCCCTTTTGCGTTTATCGTATTGTGCCTTGGCCGCCTTCCGGCTTCTGCAAGTTCCGCTTGATGGCGGTGTGGCTGTTGCCCATCGCCCCCTGTTCAGGACAGCTTGATCTTCAGGTCTGCCAGCAGATTTACCGCCTCCGGCAGCGAGAACCTGGCATCTTTCAGGCGGCTGCCCAGAATATCCACCTTATAGCCCGTGGCATCCCGGAAATCTGCTTTCCGCAGATCGCACTGGTAGAACTCCGTTTCGTGCAGCTCTGTGCCCTTGAAACTTGCCAGTTGCATCTCGCACTTGGCAAACATGGAGCCTACGATCTCGTTGCCGTTTGAAAAATCAAAGCGGTTGAAGTTCATTTCGGTAAAGGTGTTGTATTTCAGGCTGCAGTCCTTCAGCGTGTGGATGGGGTCTGGGAATGCGCCGTTTGACAGCAGCGGTGCCCACTCGATCTCCTGCAGGCGGCAGTCCTCAAAATCCAGCGACTGCACCGAGGAGGACACGCTCCGCAGTCCGGTGATCTCGCACCGCACGAACCGACACTCGTTCAGGGTGGTGTGGTCCAGCTCACATTTTGAAAAGGAGCAGTCCACAAATACGCAGTCCGCAAAATCGCAGCTTTCAAAGGCTTCTCCTGCAAATGACAGGCCGATAAACCGTTCACCCTCACAATAATGTTCTGTCATAGCCTTCCCCTTTTTATCGCAGTTCTTCCAGCAGGGCGGTGCAACCCTCCAGCACATCCTGCCATGTAGCTTCAAAGTCTCCGGTGTACCACGGGTCTGCCACATCGCCGGGGCGGCGGGTGTGATCCATCAGCAGCGAGACCTTGTGCTCCGGGTCGCCGCCCACAAACCGTGCCATGTTCCGCAGGTTGTTGTGATCCATGGCAATGATATAATCGTAGGTCTCGTAGTCCCTCCGGGTCATCTGCCGGGCGGTCTTACCCGCGCAGGAGATGCCGTGCTCCGCCAACTTGCGTCGGGCAGGCGGATAGACCGGGTTGCCGATCTCCTCGGTGCTTGTGGCCGCCGAGGCAATTTCAAACTGTGCGGAAATCCCCGCCTTTTCCACTAAGTCCTTCATCACAAATTCCGCCATGGGGCTGCGGCAGATATTGCCGTGGCAGACAAACAGCACCTTTTTCATCTTACTCCCCCAGCACCTCGCCCAGTGCCAGCACGGCGTTACGAACGCACTCCGGGCAGGGGCACAGCGGTGCACCGGTCTCCACACCTTTCAGGTCTTTACAAATGGTAGCGCCGCATTTTTCCTGAAAGTTTTGCAGCAGTTCCTTGGAAATGCGGGGCGTGCCCTTGCCGTCGGTGGCAACGCCCGCCACCATCACTGCGCCGATGAGTGCGCCGCAGGTGCTTTCCATGCAGCCCATCCCGGCAGCATAGCCTGCGCCCAGCTTCATCAGGGTGTCGGCATCCACCGGCAGCTTATCCTCAAATGCTTTCAGCACCGCCTGCGCGCAGTTGCACTGTCCGGCAGCTTTCCATGCGGCAGCCTGTGCTGCCCGTTCTTTGATGTTCATTTCACAGTCCTCATCTTTCTTTGATCTGTTCCGGTTCATTGCGTTCAGTATACCACGCTTTTCCCCTGCGGAAAAGATTCTACCCCCATAAAGCCCTGTTTTTCTGTCAAAAGCCGCAGCCGCTATGCTCCAGCGGATGGACCGTTTTGTTTCTTCTTTCTTCACCTCCTGTGCATCTATTTTATGATTCTCTTGGAAAAGTCACAGCGGGCATATATTCCCTTCCTCTTCATCGTCCGTTACCCTTTCTTTTTGTACTCGCAGTCGCAGTAGGGTCCGCCGGATCTCAAGACCCGAAAGACCTCCCGGTAAGCGGCCTCTTTATCCGGGAACGCATGAAAGCCGTTCAGCGACAAAACGATGTCAAATGTGCCGTCCGCACACGAAAGTGCACCCACATCCCCCTGCCGGAAGGTCACATTTTTCAGGTGCAGGCGGCCTGCCTTTTCCAGACGTCCTCCGGGATAAGGGCGCAGAATGGTTAGATAGAGCTAACTTTCAACCCTGTAAAAAGCCGCTTCTCAGCGGTCCTTCTGCCAAAATAATACGCCCTGCTGCTGCCTCTGTCAAGAAGTTTAGGCATTTTTCGGAATCCTAAGTCATCACCCCAGTGCTACGTCCAGCACCATCATCACGCTGAAGCCCACCGCGAAAAAATACCGTGCCAACGTTGGAGTGCTGTCCCTGCGACATTTCCGGGATCAGTTCCTCCACCACCACATACAGCATGGCTCCGGCAAAAAGGTCAAGAGCTTTTGTTCACCTTGTGCCCTCCTGCGGCTTCAACGCACTTTTGCGGTATTGCAGTGGGCTTTGCCCGGTGCTGAGCACCACATGGCTTTCCCCCTGCTCAATCAGCCCTGCACCCCGGAGGGTATAAAACAGGATGTAACTTTCCTTATCTGTCCGGGCGGTGGAAAAATGCTGCTGGGCGTAAAACACTCCCGCCTCGGTGCAGTAATAGGGCTGTGCCAGCTCTGCTTCACTGGGGGTAGTGCGCTTCCATACGCTCTCCGGGGTCACATCCATGTTGTAGGTCAGCATTTTCTGTTTCCTCTCTTTCTGAGGTGTATCTGAAAACAAAGAAAATGACGAATATTTCGCAAGCACAAGCGGGATTTAAGGCAAATAGCCGCAGGAATCCTTTGTGGATTTCAAGGCTGATTCACGCAAAATCCAGCTGTGCTTGTAGAAATAGACTAAATTTTCGACTTTTCAGATACACCCTAGGTTCAGTATAGCGCACCAGTCTTTGCAGTGCAAGAGTAGACTTTTCACAAAGAATGCGTCACCTTTGCGGATGGAATCGTCCGTGTTCTACCGCTATACTGGTAGCAGTCAAAGCCACACAAGAGGCGCGACCGGAAAAAAGGAGGATGGTGCTTCCTCTATATCCATGATGATGGGAATCCAGCTGAATACGCTGGTGGATTTTCACGTCCTGACCGAGGAGCAGCTGAACGGCATCCTGAACCAGATCAATCAGGCGTAAGGCAGCGCCTGTGTTAAAATAGGGTCGCGTTCCTATGGAACGCTGCCGCATCGCAGACCCCACAAAAAAATACCGCCCACGCAGCGCTGCGTGGGCGGTATTTTTTATGCTCGCTTAAAACTTGAGGGCATTGGTTTGCGTGGCCGTATCTATCCGTTAATCGCACCGTTCCAGCTTTTTAGCTTTTGCAAAGAACAGCCAGAGCAGTGCCGTGCATCCCACCATGCAGGCAGGCATGATGAGGAAGGAGGTCCGGTAGCCGATGGCATCCACCAAGCTGCCAAACACGGCATTGAACAGGATATCCGCCAGCGAAGCCACACTCAGCACCAGACCCGATGCAGAGGAAGCTGCGTGACTAGGCCAGTATCGCGGGATCAGCATGACAAGGGTCGGATACAGGATGGAAAACAGCAGACCGCTGACTGCCAGGAGCCACAGACCCGGTGCACCCAGCAGAACACCTGCGGTGTATAGAACCGCAGCGCTTGTGGCGAAGAGCCGCAGGCAGCGGTAGATGCCCAGCTTATCCACCAGACTGCTCAGCACCAGACGCCCCACCATCACACAGCCGAAGAAAACGGCGGTGAAATTTGCCGCCTGTCCCATGGGAACTTCCAGTGCATTGGTAGCATAGCTCACCAGCCAGTTCATAATGCCATGTTCTGCAATGAAATACAGGCCGATGATCAGCACCAGCGACAGAAATGCCGGACAGCTCATGATCTCCTTGGGCGATACCTTCCCTTCCGTTTTGTGCTCCTGCACTTCCGGCATCGGAAACAGTACAAACAAAACCATGGCAGCTGCGCCAATGGCCAGCAGTCCCCATGCCACGGTGTGCCAGCTGGAAATATCCGTAGCCCAGTTGCCAATGATGCTCTGGCTGCCGCTGGTGCCGATGCCCTGAATGAAGAACAGGAAGTTCACAAAAAAGCCGGGCGCAACGGCAAACATACCGGTCGTGATCAGGTTCATGTTGGTGTTCAGCAGCGTGGATGTGCCCATGGCAAAAAACATTCCCACAAGCAGCAGCAGATAGGAGTCCGTGGTGGCAAACAGCAGCATGGCTGCGCTCCACAAAAAGGTATACAGCAGCATGGCCTTGCGGCGGCCCAGAATATCCACCCCGAAGCCGCCGATGGCCAGAAACACGAGGTTGCCGATGTAGCTTACGGTGACGATCTGGGATAACTGGGCGGTACTCAGCTGGAAGTGGGCAGAGAAGATCGTGGAAAAAATGCCCCGCATGGCATCGTTCGCGCCCAGACCCACCATCAGGATCAGGAACGCGGCAAACGTGATGATGTTCTTTTTCTTGTTCATTGGTTTATCCCTCAAAAGAAGCCGCCGCCCGGCCCGACCCGGCAAAAGGGGCCAGCGCCGATGCGGCGGCTTACTCATTATTGATAGGCGGCTCAGCCCAGTTCGATGCTCTGGTACTCCGGGGCGGCAGCCTCAGCAGTCAGACCCATGGTCTGCACGTTGGTGCAGTTCTGAGTAAGAAGCGCCTGTGCGAAGTCCGAACGGTCCTCGCCTGCAAAGCCCAGCGTGGAGTTCCGGACGGTGACACCATCTACCCAGCGCAGGAACATGGCTGCACTCTTCTGATGCAGCATGCCTTCCTTTTCAGGGGGAATGGGACGCAGATCGTACATTCCGCGCTCCCACTTGCTGGTAGCTTCCAGACAGACGTTGACATTTTCAAACAGAACGTTCTTGATGTGATTCTCCTCGTTGCCGGAGAGGAACACACCGTTCTCACCCTTGCAGGTGACGTTGAAGAAGCGGACGTTCTCGATGCTGCCGCTGTGGGTGTTGGCGTTCCGGTCGTGGGTCGTCATCACGATAGGCTCCGCGCAGCCCCACCAGCACTCGGCAAAGCGGCGGGTCTCGATCATGATGTTGGAGAAGCTCACGTTCCGCACACAGCCGCCGTCGCGAATCTGGATGGACAGGCCCCGGTTGCTTCCGGTGATGATGCAGTTATCCACCAGAATATTCTCGAAATCTGCCACGCCCTCTGTGCCGATCTTGATCGCGGCACTGGTAGAGGTCAGCGTGCAGTTGGAGATGATGACGTTCTTGGTGGGGCCGTACTCGTTGTTGCCCGCTGTGGTCTTGAGGCAGATGCAGTCATCTGCACACTGGACATGGCAGCCGATGATCCGCACATTGGTGGAGTGATCCGGATCGATACCGTCGGAGTTGGTGCAGTCCAGCGGGTTCAGCACCCGGATGTTGGAGATCAGCACATCGTTGCATCCGGCAGGGTGCAGCGTCCAGAACGGAGAGTTCTGCAGTGTCACGTCATGGAACGAGATGTGGTTGCAGTGCTCCACATACACCATGGTGGGACGGGGGTAGAAATCACCGTTGAAGTAGTAACGGCTTGCCCGCTTCATAAAGGCATAAACGTTGCCGTCCACTGCGCCCTGACCCGTGATGGAGAAGTTGTCCGCATCCTTGGCGTGAATAAAGGTGTAGGCCGGTTTTGCCACCGGACGATCCACGGCCTTTGCGCCGGAAACTGCTGCCACGGAAGCATCATCGCCGTTGGGGTTGAAATAGGTGGAGATATCGGAGTGCGCTTTCAGAAGGGCGCCCTGTTCCAGATGCAGCTCTACGTTGCTTTTCAGCTCGATAGAACTGGAATAGTAGGTATGACCGCCCTCCAGTACAACGCGGCCGCCGCCTGCTGCGTTGCAGGCATCAATGGCAGACTGGATTGCAGCGGCATCATTGGTTGCGCCATCGCCGACAGCGCCATACTTGGTGACTGAATAAACCATGAAAACTTGCTCCTTTTCACATTATCAGACTGCGCCGAACAGGGTGGGCAGTGCCATGGAGAACCAAGGCACATAAGCTACCAGCATCAGCGCCACGAAGATCGCGGCATAGAACGGCAGGACCGGTTTGATCATGTCCTCCATGTCCATATCTGCCACCGAGCAGCCGCTGAACAGTGCGCTGCCAACGGGCGGGGTGATGTTGCCGATACCCAGGTTCATGACCATCATGATACCGAAGTGGATGGGGTCCATACCGAAGGACTGGACAACGGGCAGGAAGATCGGGGTGAAGATCAGGACAGCCGGGGTGATGTCCATGAAGCAGCCAACCACCAGCAGCACAAGGTTGATGATGAGCAGGATGACGTACTTGTTGCTGGAAACGCTGATCAGTGCGTTGCCGATGGCGCTGGGCAGGCCGGTGAAGCTCATGACAAAGCTCATGACGTTGGAGCCGGCGATCAGGAACATGATGACAGCGGTGGTCTCGCAGGCGTCCAGCAGGATCTTGGGCAGATCCTTGATCTTGATGCTGCGGTAAACAACGATGGACAGGAACAGGGTGTAGGCAACAGCCACTGCAGCGGACTCCGTTGCCGTGAAGATGCCGGACATAACGCCGCCGACGATGATGACGATCAGCAGCAGGCTGGGGATGGCGTCCACGAAGTACTTGAAGAAAACGGAAGCCGGAACCTTACCAGCAGTGGGATAGTGGTTCTTCTTTGCGATGACATACGCCACCACCATGCAGGCCAGTGCCCACATCAGGCCGGGGATGTAGCCGGACATGATCATGCCCACCACAGAGCAGCCAGCCAGCACCGGATAGATGATCAGGATGCCGGAAGGAGGAATGATCAGACCGGTAGGTGCAGAAGCGATGTTGACGGCAGCAGCAAACTTTTTATCGTAGCCTTCCTTCTCCTCCATGGGGATCAGAACGCCGCCGATAGCAACGGAAGCTGCAACGGAGGAACCGGACAGAGAGCCGAACAGCGTGTTGCCCAGAATGTTGGTGTGTGCCAGACCACCGGGGATGCGGCCGACCAGAATTTTTGCGAAATCGATCAGTTTCTGTGCAATGCCGCCGGTGTTCATCAGAACACCGCAGAGGATGTAGAACGGGACAGCCAGCAGCGAGAAGCTGTCAACGCCGCCCACCATGCGCTGGCTGGCAACGAAGGTGCCCAGATCCAGAGACAGGGTGGAGGCCATGGTCACGACCGACGAAATGATGATACTGACCGAGACCGGGACGCTCAGCGCCAGCAGCAGCGCAAACGTGCCGATCAGGAGCAGACCGACTTGAAAAGTACCCATTTTAGGTTCGTCCTCCTTTTTTATGCTTCTTTGGCAGACTCTGCCTTGGGGCCCTGCTTCATATCGCGCAGATCCTCACCGATGAAGATGAGCGCGTAGAAGATGAACAGGATGGCACCCACAGGGATGCTGGCGTAGATCAGGGGCATGGGCAGCTGCAGCGCGGCGCTCAGCTGATCCGCAGCGGTGTTGACAAGGCGCGTGCCGCCGCCGATCATGACAACAACGCAGAACAGGATGACCATAGCCTGCACAAAGATGTCCAGGATCTTCTGGCCCTTGAAGGACAGACGCTTGCTCAGCGCGGTGATGGCCAGATGCTTGCGGCGGCCGTATGCGTAGGCACCGCCCACCATGGTCACCCAGATCAGCAGATAACGCAGCGCTTCTTCGGTCACGGTGCTGGGGTTGTTCAGGATGTAGCGGGTGATGACCTGCCAGCAGACAGCAATGACCATGACACCCATGATAATGGTGCTGAGGACCTGAATGATCTTATCGATCAGGCCGCGGAATTTAACGATCAACATGGTATGCTTCCCTCCTCATCAAGCCTGTACATAGGACAGGAAGTCCTCGTAATAACGGGCATTGTCGGCGCTCTTGGCACAGAACTCGTCGCGCAGGGACTGGGTAGCCTCGATAAAGGCCGTCTTGTCGATGGTGTAGAACTGGACGCCCATCTCTTTGGCGCCGTCGATGTTCTCCTGCACCAGATCCTGCCATACAGCCTCGTGTGCCTCGTTGCCCTGGGCCATGCCGTTTACAATGGCACTCTGCTCGGCCTCGTCCAGGCTTTCCCAAGTCTCGGTAGAGATGATCACGATATCGGGCACCATCTGGTGCTGGGTGTAGGTGTAGCTCTTGCAGACCTCACCGTGGCCGTCCTGCACCAGAACTGTCTCGTTGTTCTCTGCGCCGTCAATAATGCCCTGCTGCAGACCGGTGTAGGTCTCGCCGCTGGACATGGGCGTTGCACTGCCGCCCATGGCACGGATCATGGCAATGGACGTGGGGCTGTCCTGGGTGCGGATCTTCAGACCCTTCAGGTCTGCGGGGCCTTCACAGGGGCCGTCTTTGGTGGTGTAGATGCTGCGGGAGCCGGAATCGAACCAGCCGATGGCAAAGAAGCCCTGATCGTAGGTGCTCTTGAAGATCTCCTGCACCGCTTCGCTCTGGTTCATAACGGCAAAATACTGCTCGGTGCTCTCGAACACATACGGCATCGAGAAGATGGCGTATGCGCTGTTGAACTGCTCCATGCTGGAAGCAGAGACCTTTGCAATATCCAGAACGCCGGCCTTGACCAGCTGGATCATTGCTGCGTTGTCGCCCAGCTGACCATTGGGATAAACGCTGAAGGTCAGGTCGGATTCAGCAGAAGCAACTTCCGTCATCTTCTGCAGTCCAACGTTGACCGGGTGCGCTTCGCTGTGGCTGTGTGCCACCAGCAGATGCTTGGAGCTCAGGCCGTCTGAAACCGAGCCGCTGCATCCGGTGAGCGACAGGCTTGCGCCTACGGCAGCAAGACCTGCAGCAGCCAGAAAGCTGCGGCGAGTAATACGTCTTGTTCCTATCATGATTGACATCTCCAGTTTTCTTTGTTTGATTGACTGCGTACAAAACCGGTTTTGATCTCCTGTCGGTCAGAATGAAATTTATCCCTTCCGCAAAGGGCTTCAGGCTGCGCATTCCCTACTATTTCCGTTCTGCCATGTACAACAGGCTTTCTGTCAATAAAAATAGCGCAAACACGTTGTAATGTACAGGCCTTTTTTGGTAAAAACCTTGCATTTCTTGGTATAATCCAGCCTTTTTTGCAAAATTGTTGGCATTTGTTGGTTAAAACATTGCATATATTGGTACATCGTGTTATGATGAACTAGCCCAAAAGAATTTTTTGACCGGAGGTATTTTTCTGTGAAAGTCATCAAAACCGATAAACATTATATGGCCGAGCCGGATTTTGAGATCGACCATTACAAGGACGCCAGCTATCCCCCGGTCGCTTCTCATTACCATGAGTTCTATGAATTTTTTCTCTTTGTCAGCGGAAATGCGGATTATGTCGTCCACGACAAAATGTTCCGGCTCAAACCAGGAGACCTGCTGATCATCCCACCTGCCATTATGCACCATCCCATCTTCCGGGACTTTGAGATCCCCTATGAGCGGTATGTGTTGTGGCTCAGCCCTCCGGCTTTTGATACCATGAAAAAGATCGACCCGGACATCGATTACTTTCTCCGTCCGGGTCATGCAAAAACATTTTTGATTCGGGATAGCGTGGACAGTTCCCGCGCCCGGTTCGGGCAGTTTGAAGCCCTGACCCACGCTTACCGGGAGGAAAGCCTGTGTTATCACAGCGAGGGCATGGCCGATATTCTCCGCATCCTGATCGGCATCAACCGCTCCCTATATAATCGGGAGCACGTTTTTGCTAAGGCGCAAAAACCAAGCGTCCTGAGCAACGCCCTGCATTATATCGATCTGAACCTCAGCGGCGATCTTTCGCTGGACACGGTGGCAAAGGCGCTTTTCATTGATAAATACAATTTTTCCCACATGTTCAAGCAGAATATGCAGATCAGTTTTTACCAGTATGTCATCCAGCAGCGGCTGCTGGAAGCCAAACGGCTGCTGATGAAAAAAGAGCCGATTTCTTCCATCCCGGCCAAATGCGGTTTTTCTGATTATAACGCCTTTTACCGCTCCTTCAAAAAGAATTACGGTGTCAATCCGCGCGAATATGTCGCTTACCACATGAAAGCCATCCACGGTGAAGTTGGTGGCTTATCCCTTGATATCGACCACCAGAGCACAAAATCCTGATAGGTTCCTCTGATTTCCGTCATTTTTATAAAATCACAGCCGTTGTTTTTCAATCAAACCACCACAATGCTCTGCGGCTGCATGGCGTAGGGGGTCGGCTATGGCTTCAATGCGCCGTAGTTGTTCCTCTCCCGGCAGAACATCATCCAGCGAAACACGCTGGTAACAGACGCCGTCCTTGTCCTCCGTCAACATCCGCTGCTCAATCGATCAGGCTGTCCAGTGCGGCGGCATCGCCTTTCTGTGCCAGCGCACAAAGCCGTTCATTCGTCTGCTTCATGGGCGTTTTCCAACAGCAGGTTGACCACCTCTGTATTGACACGCCCCGTGTAGAGGTTCTTTGCGGCTTCTACGGACAGGCCAAGTTCGGCAATATCGTAGTTCTTGCGGTCAGGGATGTTGGTTTCTCCCAGCAGGAAATCCATGGCCACGTTGAACAGCCTTGCGATCTTCAGTACCTGCTCATGGGTCAGAGTTCCTTTTACGCCACTGATAAAACGGCTGATAGTGCTTTTAGAGCAGCCGATCTCCTTGGCAAGCTCCGGTTGGCTGATATTGTGCTCTTTCATCAAGTCCGCAAGACGGACGTTGGACGGTGCGGGCAGATATT
>ERZ1032022.59-NODE-59-length-26016-cov-30.404607_pt1 | contig 26016 bp, 19 predicted proteins | sample MGYA00516699_ERZ1032022 | MGnify/ENA primary metagenome ERZ1032022 (study PRJEB33719, sample SAMN04261294) | wastewater metagenome | biome: rural village; feature: human; material: feces | host: Homo sapiens | place: El Salvador | collected 2013-01-07 ... | reverse complement strand
AAAAGAATTCCAAATGCTCTCATTTCCTTCACAGGCTTCCAGGATAATTTTCTTCCATCTACCTGATCTGGCAATATCAGGTAATCCTTTTCCCGCTGTTCCTGATCTGCTTTTTCTACTTCCTGGGATATCCTTTTCAGAACACCTTCCTTCTTTGACAACGGTGTGGAAAACAGGTGTGCATAAAATTCACAGGACATTTTTTCCTCATCATATCGAAGGACAGCGGTTAATTTGACGAGTGTTCCTTCTTCCGTCAGCTTCTCCTGCTTTAAAACACCTCTGCTGTTCATAACCTCGTAGTTATCAAGTTCCCATGACACGCTGATTCCCGTATGTGGAATTTCCATAATAAGATTCAGGTCTGACCTGACCTCATCCAGACTTTTGTTTTCACCAAGGATCTGAGCCGGAAGTTCTTCTGCCGCCTTAGAAAGCTGTTCTCCAATCTCTTCTTTTGCATACCTCTTTTCCGAAATCTGAACCTTCATCTTCTCTTTCCACTCGCCTGTCTCCATCTGGATTTTTTCTGTCTTTTTTCCTTCTCCCTGTCCTTTTCTTTCCAAAATTCGGTTTCCATTTTCATCCTGTGCTAATTGACGATGATTATCTGTGACATACACTGCACTAAACATTACGATTGACAATAAAAGAACGATTCCGGCCTTTTTATAGATTCCATATTTTCCTTTGTCAGGCTGAAGGACTTTTTCCCACTTCTTGTTAAATCTCAATCTGTAGCAACCTCCTTCCAAACCTGTATGCTCCAAGATAAAGCACAAGACAAATGCTCATTACAATACATCCGGTCCATGTACCATACAAGACACTTAAGAATTCACCAAATGTCATCTTCATATAGAGAATCATTATAAATGGGATTACGCTCATGATTTCAAATTCCAGCTTTTTCGCAGCCAGCATGGTCTGTATCTCACGTTCTGTATCGATCTTCTCTCCGATTGTTCTGGCCGCATCTCTGATAATCGCAATGGAATCCCCACCACTGACCTTAGCTGCTGCATAAACTGTAATAAAATTCGTCACATCCTCCTGCTTTACTTCGGCCGCAAATTCATTCAATACAGTTACAACTGACAGATTCAGATCCAGCTTCCTTACCATCTGACCATATTCTTTTCGAATCCTTGTATTCGCATCATACATTCCAATCAGATCACGATTTGTTTCCCTGATTGCATTCTCTACAGAATATCCTGCCTTAAGTGCCCCTGCCATTGTCTGGATACTATCTCTGAACTGCCTCCTGAATTCCTGTTCTTTTCCGATCGCTTTCTCTTCCATCCACTCCTTCATGTATAAGAACCATAACGGGAACAACAGAATTGCCGGAAGTATCGATTCATAAAACAAATACAAAATCAGAAGAAATTTCACCGTACATTTTATGATTCCGACAGTATACTCAGGCGGTGTGATATCCTGCAGCCAGGAGTTTTTCTTTATTCGTGATTTCATTTTTCTTCATAAGGCATCCCTGTATCTTTCCATTCTTCATCCCCTCCTCCTTAAATTCATAAAGAACCTTTGTCTGGATCCTTCCACCTTCATAACCTTCCACTTCTACAATCTGCAAAACCTTTCTTGTCTTATCTCGAAGTCTTCCAAGATGAATGATAATATCAAGTGCCGATGCAACTTGTCTTTGAATTGCCTGTAACGGAAGATCAATCCCCATCAGCATCATTGTTTCCAGTCTGTGTAACATATCTGTTGGATTATTGGCATGTCCTGTTGACATTGAACCACTGTGACCATTCAACATTGCTGAAGAGATCATATCTACTGTCTCTTCTCCTCTTACTTCTCCTACAACAATTCGATCCGGTCTCATACGAAGTGCTGACTTAATCAAATCTCTGATGGTTACAGCCCCTTCTCCTTCTGCATTCGGTCCGCGTGCTTCTAAGCGCACCAGATTCTGAACTCCTTGAATCTGTAACTCTGCATTATCCTCGATCGTGATCAGGCGTTCTCCTTTTGGTATATAGTTCGACAACGCATTCAGGAAAGTTGTCTTTCCTGCTCCTGTTCCACCACTGACAAAAATATTATATTTTGCTGCTACCAGCTTTTTTAAAAAGTTAGCGGCATCATCAGTTACGCTACCTATACGGATCAGCTCTTCCATCGTAATTGCTTCCGATGGAAACTTTCGGATTGTAAGGATTGGTCCATTCACAGCAACCGGATTCAATACAACATTTACTCGAGATCCATCCTTCAGCCTTGCATCCACAATCGGAGAGGCCTCATTTACATAACGGTTCGATTCACCTACAATTTGTTGAATCACATCCAGTAATCTCTCCTGAGACAAAAAACACTTCTTAGACCGGAAAATTCTTCCTTCTTTCTCATAAAAAATATGGTCGATTCCATTTACCATAATCTCTGTAATCGAATCATCTTCAAGAAGCTCCTGCAGAACATCCAGTTTACGAAAAGAGTTGAATAACTCACGCCCGATTCTGATCTTATCACTCAACGAAATATATTCTTCATCTGCTGCCTCATCCAATACTGTGCGAATCAGCTCCTGCAGTTCTTCATCATCCGTCTCCTTCGTAAGATCGATTTGTTCCAGGATCTGTTCATACAGCTGCTCTTTTCTAATCATCCTTACGACTTCCTTTCTCTGTCTGGAAATTCTGTAATTTTACTCGCAGATGCTTCTAAAGCAACAGGATTTCTTGGCTTTCCCATTCTGCGTCTTACCGTCTTCTTAAGAATCTCGCCATATCCTGCTAATCTAAGATTCTCTTCATACTGATTGAGTTTTGCTTTTGCTGCACCTTCCTCAATGTAAGGCGTATAAACTTTGCTGCATCTTCCTAACAGATCATACAGACCGTCTACCGTATCTCCAAGATCAAGAATGATCACTTTGTAAATACTCTTCTCCAGAATCAGATCCAAAAGTTGATTCCATTCTTCTTTTGTCACTTCTCTGAAATCTTGTTCTGCCCGGATCGGTGCGATATAATCCACCCCATTCATATGGCTGATCAAAGTACTGATCTTCCATACCGGATTGATACTTTCCTGCTTCATGTAATACAGCAGATCTCCAAGATTCATTCCGGATTCTTCCGGCAGGTAATAATTTAATCCTGAATATCCTTCCAGATTCAGATACAACGTAGGAATCGATTCTGAAAGAACTCGTCCCATACGCATGGCAAACCTTGTCTTCCCGATTCGATGAACCGGTGAATAGATCCCAATCAGACCATTTACATTTGCTTTCACTGTCTGCGATCTGTCTGAGACAAGTTGGATTTGATGCGTCTGTACTTCTGAATTTTCCTGATCTTTTTCCTGAAGTAAAAGTTCCAGCATACTGCTGACACTTTGATACCGGAAGAATGGAATCTCTGTGGGACTTCTCTCGTTCGGAATCTTCTCGCCGATCAGAAGATACTTCTGTCTTGCCGGAATCTCATCCCGATCTTCTTTTCCATACTCTTCTCCGATCAGCAGAATATTTACCTGCATACTCTTGGCTGCTATTTTCAGATTCTCAATATCATGAAATACATGAAACTGAAAATAACCGGATAATTTCTCAGATAATCTTCTGAACAGATTTTCTGAATAACTCTTTTGTGTATCACAAATCACAAAATTCTCAGCAGTTCCTCTTACTGCTCTTTGCTCAATTGTCATAATTCGAAACTTTGCTGCGATCATACAGCCTGAATAAAGAAATTGTACCGAAGGTCCAACGCTTCGATGCAAAAGATACATCAGTAATTCCCCAATTCACTGATGCTGCAACAGATGATTTTCTGTTGGTAAGTGAGATTATATACGGGCACTTCTGTTTTGTCCATACCAAAATTAAAAATATAATGTTTTTGTAAAAAACTCACAAAAATTGATACCATGTAATGCTATAAAGAAGACAAACCCCAGGAATTCCAAGGGTTCCGGATGTCAAAAAGGTCATCGGATTCAAACCGACATTAATTGAAGAATCTGCTGGAAGAACATATTTGTTTATTATAAAAATCAACGCCATTCCTATAGTTGCACGTATAAAAAACTTGAGAAAAAAGTATCCTGTTTTCTTTTTCATTTCACTCTTCCAATCTGTTTTTTCTTGATTTGTAACTGTTCAGAGCCAAGCAAAATTTCAAAAAACAGGTATAAAATGCTTGCATTTTTAAGACTGTTTTTGAAATTTTATTTGGCGGATACGCCACACCGACGAAATGCGTAGCATTTTGGAGGTTGGCTCTGAACAGTTACCTTGATTTATTTTATTTTTTCCGTCTCTTTTTTATTCCTTTTGATTCCATTTTCAATTCTTTATACTCAAAAAAGAAAGCGGATAAAGTTCACTGTAATCAAGTAAACTCCATCCACTTTCTCTTATCTTTTTATTTTTCAGGACAGCTTACAATCTTCTGTAAAACATAACAACTTTATTCCTCTGTTGTTTCCTGCTCAGTTGTCTCAGAAACTGATCCTTCCTCTGATTTTTCAGACTCATCTTCATCAGAGATCTCAACTTCTTCACCGTCGATCTCGGCAGAAGCCTTTCTCACCTTCGCAACGCTCGCTACAGTGTCATTTTCCTTCAGGTTGATCAGTTTTACACCTGATGTGATTCTGCCGTAAACAGAGATATCAGAACACTTCATACGGATAATAATTCCTTCTGTGTTGATGATCATGATCTCACTGTCTTCATCTACAGCTTTCATTCCGACAACATTTCCTGTCTTCTCTGTGATCTTATAACATTTCACACCTTTACCGCCACGATTCTGACGAGTAAATTCATCCATGTCTGTACGTTTACCCATACCACGCTCAGATACGATCAGCATATCTTTGCCCTGGCTTTCGATCTGCATACCGATCACAACGTCATTATCTGTCAGGTTCATACCACGTACGCCCATAGAAACACGGCCTGTAGAACGTACATCTGTCTCATTGAAACGGATACACATACCGTATTTTGTAACGAGGAAAATATCCTCTGTATTGTCTGTGATCTTAACTTCGATCAGCTTATCATCCTCACGCAGTACGATTGCCGCAAGTCCTGTCTTTCTGACATTTGCATAGTCCTGAATCGGAGTCTTCTTCACAAGACCTTTCTCCGTTGCCATGAACAAATACTTACCTTCTTCATACTCACGAAGCGGAATAATCGCAGTAATCTTCTCTTCCGGCATCAGCTGGAGTAAGTTAATGATTGCTGTTCCACGCGCAGTTCTTCCTGCCTCCGGAATCTCGTAAGCTTTCAGTCTGTAGACACGGCCTGTGTTTGTAAAGAACATAATGTAATGGTGACTGGTTGTAATAAACAGTTCTCGGATGTAATCATCCTCCAGAGTCTGCATTCCCTTAATACCTTTACCACCACGATTCTGGCTCTTGAATGTGTCCATAGACATTCTCTTGATATATCCGAGTTTTGTCATTGTAATTACGACATTCTCGCGCGGAATCAGATCTTCCATGGAGATGTCAAATTCATCAAATCCAATCTTAGTTCTTCTGTCATCACCGTATTTCTCAGCAATTACAAGAATCTCTTTTTTGATCACACCAAGAAGAAGTTTTTTATCAGCAAGAATTGCTTTATACTCTTCAATCTTCTTCATAAGCTCTGCATATTCAGCTTCAATCTTCTCACGTTCCAAACCTGTGAGTGCACGCAGACGCATGTCTACGATTGCCTGTGCCTGGGCATCACTGAGTCCAAAGCGTTTGATCAATTCTGCTTTTGCTTCCTGAACATTCTTAGAACCACGGATAATGCGGATGACTTCGTCAATGTTATCCAGAGCGATCAGTAATCCTTCCAGGATATGAGCTCTCTCCTGTGCTTTATTCAGGTCATACTGTGTTCTTCTTGTCACAACATCTTCCTGATGACGCAGGTAGTACTGCAACATCTCAAGAAGATTCATAACCTTCGGCTGATTATCAACGAGCGCCAGCATGATCACACCAAATGTATCTTGAAGCTGTGTATGTTTATATAACTGATTCAGAATTACATTCGGATTCACATCACGACGAAGCTCAATACAGATTCTCATACCTTCACGGTTAGACTGGTCACTTAAATCAGTGATTCCATCAATCTTTTTATCTCTTACAAGCTCAGCGATCTTTTCGATCAGACGTGCTTTATTTACCATATACGGAAGCTCAGTAACAATAATTCTGTTCTTTCCATTCTGCATTGGCTCAATGTTTGTCACCGCACGCACTCTGATCTTACCGCGTCCTGTTCTGTATGCCTCTTCAATTCCTCTTGTACCAAGGATCTCCGCACCTGTAGGGAAATCCGGTCCCTTCACGATTTCAAGGATTTCCTCGATTGTCGTCTCTTCTTTATCTGCAATCTGATCATCTATGATCTGAACAACTGCTGAAATAACCTCACGCAGATTATGCGGCGGGATATTCGTTGCCATACCTACTGCGATACCTGATGTTCCATTTACCAGAAGATTCGGAAATCTGGACGGAAGTACAGTAGGCTCCTTCTCTGTTTCATCAAAGTTCGGGATAAAATCTACGGTATTTTTGTTAATGTCCGCTGTCATCTCCATGGAAATCTTACTCAGACGTGCCTCTGTGTAACGCATTGCGGCAGCGCCATCACCGTCCACTGAACCAAAGTTTCCGTGTCCATCTACAAGAGGATAACGTGTAGACCACTCCTGTGCAAGATTAACGAGAGCTCCATAAATCGAGCTGTCTCCATGAGGATGGTATTTTCCCATCGTATCACCGACAATACGCGCACATTTACGATGCGGTTTGTCCGGTCCATTATTTAATTCTATCATTGAGTACAGAATTCGTCTCTGTACCGGCTTAAGTCCGTCTCTAACATCCGGAAGAGCACGGGCAGCGATTACGCTCATGGCATAGTCGATGTATGAAGTCTCCATCGTCTTTTTCAGATCGACTTCATGGACTTTGTCAAAAATATTGTCTTCCATCACTTGTCTCCTTTTTTCTAGGGTCAGTCTATCATATTCAAAATCTGACTGGATTTCGCATTTTCACGCTCCACACCAGCTCAAAAATCTGGCTGGTCTTCGCGTTCTTACGCTCCACAACAGCTCAAAAATCTGGCGATTTTTTCGCTGGGTTGGCATTTCTAATGCCAACCCAGATAGATTCATCCAATCATGCTTTCAAGTAAACTTGAAACATGCTTGACTGAATCTACCTGTTGTGTCGCTATAACTACTAGATATCCAGGTTTTGTACATACTTTGCGTTTTCTTCAATGAATTCTCTTCTTGGTTCTACTTTGTCTCCCATAAGGGTTGTGAAAGTAAGATCAAGCTCAGAAGAGGTCTCATCATCCATCGTTACGCGCAGAAGGATTCTGTGCTCCGGATCCATAGTTGTCTCCCAAAGCTGCTCTGCATCCATCTCTCCAAGACCTTTGTAACGCTGGATCTTATTGTTGCTGTCACGACCAACTTCTGTAAGAATCTGGTTCAGTTCGTCATCGCTGTATGCATACCATACCTTCTTGTTCTTCTCCAGTTTATACAGTGGTGGCTGCGCAAGATATACATATCCCTCTTTGATCAGATCCGGCATGAAACGATACAGGAATGTCAAAAGAAGTGTACTGATGTGCGCTCCATCGACATCGGCATCGGTCATGATAATAATCTTGTGATATCTCAGCTTACTGATATCAAAATCTTCGTGGATTCCCGTTCCGAATGCTGTGATCATTGCCTTAATCTCAGCATTTCCGTAAATCTTATCAAGACGTGCCTTCTCTACGTTCAGAATCTTACCACGAAGTGGCAGGATTGCCTGAGTTGCACGGTCTCTGGCTGTCTTTGCAGAACCGCCGGCGGAATCTCCCTCGACGATATAGATCTCACACTTGGACGGATCTTTATCTGAACAGTCTGCCAGTTTTCCCGGAAGGGACATTCCCTCAAGAGCTGACTTTCTTCTTGTAAGATCTCTTGCTTTTCTGGCTGCTTCACGGGCACGCTGTGCCATAACAGACTTTTCGATGATCATCTTTGCAACACTTGGATTCTGCTCCAGGAAGATCTCCAGCTGTGTTCTGACGATATTATCAACAGCTCCACGTGCTTCACTGTTTCCAAGTTTCTGCTTTGTCTGTCCTTCAAACTGAGGATCCTCAATCTTGACACTGACAATCGCAGTCAGTCCCTCACGGATATCCTCTCCTGAAAGCTGCTCATTCTCTTTCAGCAGCTTATTTTTCTTGCCATAATCGTTGAATACCTTGGTCAATGCACTTCTGAATCCCGCAATATGAGTACCACCCTCCGGCGTTGTAATATTGTTTACAAAACCGTAAGTAGTCTCATTATAGGAGTCATTATGCTGCATAGCAACCTCAACTGCAACATTATCTTTCATACCTTCACAGTAAATAATCTGCTCATAGAGCGCAGTTTTACTCTTGTTCAGATATGTTACAAATTCTTTAATACCACCTTCATAGTGGAATATATGCTCATGGATCTCTTCCTCACGAAGATCTCTTAAGTGAATCTTCAATCCCTTTGTCAGGAATGCCATCTCACGGAAACGCTGTTTCAGTGTATTATAATCAAATACTGTTTCCTCAAAGATTTCCTTATCCGGAAGGAAAGTAACCTTTGTTCCTCTCATCTCCGGCTCACATTCTCTGTCAACTCTGAGTTTATAGCATACTTTACCACGCTCATAACGCTGTTTATAAATCTTTCCTTCGTTGGCAATCTCTACTTCCAGCCACTCAGAAAGAGCATTAACAACAGATGCACCTACTCCGTGCAATCCTCCGGATACCTTGTACCCTCCACCGCCGAATTTACCACCGGCATGCAGGATTGTAAATACAACCTCAACTGCAGGAAGTCCTGCCTTATGGTTGATTCCTACAGGAATTCCACGCCCATTGTCTGTGACCGTTATCGAATTGTCTTTGTTAATGTCTACCTGAATTTTATCACAGTATCCGGCCAGAGCCTCATCCACCGCATTATCTACAATCTCATAAACCAGATGATGAAGTCCTCTGACGGAAGTGCTGCCAATGTACATACCCGGTCTTTTTCTTACGGCTTCCAATCCTTCCAAAATCTGAATCTGGTCCGCTCCGTATTCAGCGTCAAATTCTGTACCTGATGCACCCATTCTTAAACCTCCTAGTTTTCTTTTGCTACATGTCCACTTTTCACATGGAATATCTTGTTGATAGAAAATCTATGATTTACAAACTCATCCAGTCCCGTACAAGTAATCACCGTCTGTATATCATGAATACTATCCAGTAAATAGTTTTGCCTGTTTTTATCTAATTCAGACAAAACATCGTCTAATAACAGGATCGGCGTATCCCCAATGATCCGCTTCACCAGTTCAATCTCAGCTAATTTCAGCGACAGCGCAGCTGTTCTTTGCTGTCCCTGAGAACCAAATTTTCTAATATCCAAATCTCCTGACAGGAAACACAGATCATCTCTATGAGGACCTACAGACGTACTTTTCATCCGCAGATCCCTCTCCCTGTTTTTCTTCAGAGCCTGCTCCATCGACATCTCACCAATACTTGATTCATAAGTCAATGACAGCCGTTCTTTCCCGCCTGTCAGACGGAAATGAATCTCTGAAATAATCTCATTCACCTGTCGTACAAATTCTTTTCTTCTGTCCAAAACCTTTGTTCCATAAGCAGCCAGCTGCATATCCCAGATATCCAGTGTCTCCAGCAAATGCTGCTGGTTCGAGCCATAGATATCCTTCAAAAGTGAATTACGCTGGTTAATAATACGGTTATAGTTCGAAAGATTGTTCAGATAGATCTTATCAAGCTGGGAAAGCTCAAGATCAATAAATCTTCTTCTTCCTGCCGGCCCCTCTTTGATAATATTAAGATCCTCCGGAGAAAAGAAAACAAAATGGACAATACCGAATAACTCACTTGCACGGCGAATCGGTACCTTATCGATTGCAATTCCCTTCGGACTGTTTTTCTTCAGGTGCATATCGATCTGGAAAATGATTCCCTTTTTCTCAACTACTGTCTCCAGATGGGATTCATCATACCCAAACTGTATCATATCCCGATCCTTCGTTCCTCTGTGAGATTTCGTCGTTCCAGACAAATACAATGCTTCCAGTATGTTTGTCTTTCCTTGAGCATTGTCACCGTACAAAATATTTGTTTTCGGATCAAAGGTCAAATCTAATAAATCATAATTTCTGTAATTTTTCAGCTTTAAAGACTTGATTATCATAATTTCCCCGCCATCACGTTATAACACGAGCGAGAAAACCTCTCACATGTTATTCTACACGTTTTTTAATTATTTTTCAATTTTTATTTCATTTCCGTCAAAAGAAGCTACATCGCCCGGATAAAGCTTTCTTCCGCGTCTCGTATCAATTTCTCCATTTACAAGAACAAGCCCGTTCTGAATTACGTCCTTAGCCTCAACACCACTTTCAACTAACCCGGCTGCCTTGAGCGCCTGACCGAGTTTAATGAATTCATCCTGAGGGCGCAGTTTGATTATTTCCATTTCTTATCACTCCTTAATTAATTTTTATCAGTGCTTTTGATCTTTATTTTTCGTTTAAACTTTTTAAACATTTTTAAACTTTTAATTTTCTAGATTTTGAAAAGTCAAAAAATTGCAGAGCAGGGCGTCTGCTCCGCATAATCTATTATTTTCTAAGTTTAGACAGAAGCATTAAAATTGACTGGAAGAATCAGATAAATGTAAGACTGATTCTCGTCTTTGATAAAGCAAGGTGCTTTTGCATTCATAAAATACAAGTCTACTTCTTCATCTTCAATCACACGAAGTGCATCGATCAAAAACTTTGGATTAAATCCGATCATCAGATCTTTTCCGTCTTTTGTACAGAAAATCAGTTCATCCATAGATCCAATCTGTGATTTGATCTTCAACTCCATTGATTCATTCTTGATGTCAATGATAATCGGCTTTTTGTCTCCCTCCTTGATAAGCAGAGTTGCACGATCAATACAATCTAACAGTTCTTTTTTATTCACATGTACTCTTGTCTCATAATCACTGGACAGCATCTGATCAATTCGGAAATATTCACCTTCAATTAGTCTGGAAACAACCAATGTTCTGTCAAATTCAAAGACAATATGATTTTTTGTAAACGAAATCTCAACTTCAGCATCCGCTTCACCGCCAATAATCTTGCTGATTTCCTGAAGAGTTTTTCCAGGAACAATTACTTTTCTCGGCTGATAAGCATCTTTCAGTTCGATTTTCCGGATTGAAATTCTGTGACCATCAAGAGAAACCACTCTGAGAACATCATTGTCAATCTCAAAAAGTTCTCCTGTCATCATCTTGTTCGTATCATTGTCAGCAATTGAAAAAATAGTCTGGCGAACAACTTCTTTCAAAGTAAACTCGGAAATAGTAATAAAATCTTCACGCTCAATCGCCGGAAGATAAGAAAAATCATCTCCTGACTGGGCTGCAATATTAAATTTCGCTTTTTCACAAGTAATAATCGCCTGATTGTCAGATTCTGTTTCAATAACAACATCATTGTCTGGAAGTTTACGGACAATTTCTGAAAAAATCTTTGCATTTAATGCAATAATACCTCTGGAATCAATAATTCCATCAATTGTAGTTTCAATTCCAAGTTCCATATCATTGGCAGTCAGTTTGATTACATCCGTTGTTGCATCAATCAGAATACATTCAAGAATAGGCATTGTTGTTTTAGAGGGTACTGCCTTGGAAACAATACTGACTCCTTTTACGAGATTTGGTTTTTTGCATATGATTCTCATGTTGATGATTACTCCTTTCAGGTTTCAAGGTTACAGTTGATATGTGGATAACGTTTTTTCCTCGCGTAATTTATGTATATTTATATAAATCGATTCCGTCTCCTCCGCCTTAGGGGGTGTGGATAAGTGGATAAGTACCTGCAGCCCTTTAAAATCAAGGGTTTGCGGGTTTGGATAACTATGTAGATTACAGAAAAATAACGTGTTGAAACTGTGGGGAAAAAAATTCGGCAAAAAATCCACATTTTTGTTATCCCAACGTTATTCACATAGAAATCTACAGGTTTTCTACAAAGTTATCCACAATTAACGCGAAAAAATGACAGGTTATTCACATTTTATAGAGTTATCTTCCTTATACAGGATTGATTTTCTTCTTAATTATATTCACAGTGTTGTTTAAAGCTTCATCTGTCTTCAGATCATTCTCAATCTTGCGTACACCATGGCTAATGGAAGCATGATCTTTACCACCGAGCAGGGCACCAATGGATTTTAGTGGTGTATCGGTCATATTTCTGCACAGATACATGACGATCTGGCGTGGAAGAACGATCTCAGCGTTTCGTTTTTTACCTTTTAGTTCAGCTACCGGTACATTAAAGTGTTCAGAAACCACATCCATGATCAGTTCTGGTGAAACTGCACGGGTATCATCCGGTGAGATCATATCCTTCAAGGCCTCAGCAGCCAAAGGAATGTCAATCGGTTTATTCTCCAGATTAGAAAGAGCGATCAGTTTATTCAAAGATCCTTCAAGCTCACGGATATTGGATTTAATATTATTGGCAATGTACTGCATAACTTCATCCGGAATATGATATTTTTCAAGTCCGTCAAGTTCTTCTTTCTTACGAAGGATCGCCATTCTTGTCTCATAGTCAGGAGAGGAGATGTCAGCAATCAGACCCCACTCAAAACGTGTGCGAAGTCTGGCTTCCAGTGTCTCAATGTCCTTCGGAGGCTTATCACTGGAGATGATAATCTGTTTTCCTGACACATGAAGGTGGTTAAATGTATGGAAAAATTCTTCCTGTGTACTTTCTTTTCCTATAATAAACTGAATATCGTCGATCAGAAGAACGTCATTATTACGATATTTCTCGCGGAATGTGGTCATTGCCAGTTCATTTCCGTTCTTACCTACTTTAAGAGCATCGATCAGTTCATTCGTAAAAGTTTCACTTGTGACATACAGTACTTTTTTGGAGGGATCATGTTCCAAAATGTAATGTGCCACGGAGTGCATCAAATGGGTCTTTCCAAGTCCAACACCTCCATATAAGAAGAGAGGGTTGTAGATCTCTCCCGGAGATTCGGCAACTGCGAGGGAAGCAGCGTGGGCGAAATTGTTGTTGCTTCCAACGACAAATGTGTCGAAAGTATACTTTGGATTTAAGTTTGCCTTTTCATAAATCGCATTTACACGGGTCTTTTGGACGGAAGACTCTTTCTTTTCCTTAATCACTTTCGGGCTGTCGGTTACAAATTCCACTTCATATTCTGTACCGGTTACTTCGGCGATGCAGACCTTAAAAGGAAGCAGATATTTATCTTGAATATGTTCAAGACTCGCCTTCAGTTTGACGAGAATATATACGGTATTGTCTTTGACTTCATAAACAGTAAGTGGTGCAATCCATGTAGTATAAGAAATATTAGATGAGCAATATTCCAGCTTCATCTTGTTTAGTACCTGATCCCAGTTTTGTTCTACAATGTTCATCGATAGTAACTCCTAATTTTTTAAAATTATAATGGAAAGGTTGAAAATCCAGCGCAAATAATTCAGGACTTATTCACATTCAACTCCTGATTATGGCTTTTAGGGCAGACTTTCCCCTACCCAAATACAATGTTTTCAGCAACTGTTTGTTAAAAAAGTGAAAAACAGCCACTTTTTATTAACTTCGTACTAAAATAATGTGGATAACTCTAAAAATGGTAGAGTCTCTCCATTACATTCTACATCAAAAAAGCTGTAGAATCAATGAAAAAACAGTGTGTATAACTTTATCAACATCTTAAAACGTTGATAAATATGGTTTTTTATGAATAAAAAAAATTTTATCAACACGATATTTAGTGGTTTTCCACAGGTTATACAGAAGTTATCCACATATGTTGATAACTTTGTGGATAACTTCTGTATAACTGTTGTATAATTATGTGAAAAAATAGTTATACTCCTTGATATATAAGGGTTTCGAGGAACTGTGAAATTATTCACAGAAAATGTGAAAAACTCTTTAAAATGAAAAAAGGCCAGAAATTAAGGGAAAGATTGTTGATAAAGCTTGACTTTATGCGGTTTTCCCTCTATAATTAAGAGCAGTGTCTTTTAATATTGAGGCGCAGTAACGAAGTTAATTTTGTGAATACTTTTATTATAAGGTATATCAGGCATAAGGGAGGTGTAAGAATATGAAGATGACATTTCAGCCGAAGAAGAGATCAAGATCTAAAGTTCACGGATTCAGAGCAAGAATGAGCACACCAGGCGGAAGAAAAGTTCTGGCAGCAAGAAGAGCAAAAGGAAGAAAACAGTTATCAGCATAGGCCGCATATATGTGGCCTTTTCTTCTATTTAATATTAAATGATAACAGGATTTTTGTTATCTGGAATGAAGAGGATATTGATGAAATTTTCTGAGTCTTTAAAAAAGAATAAAGATTTTCAGTCAGTCTACAGGAATGGAAAATCTTTCGCTAATAAATGTCTTGTAATGTATATAATCCCGAACGAACTGAATAAGAACCGACTGGGAATATCAGTTAGTAAGAAGGTTGGAAACAGTGTGGTAAGACATCATCTTACCCGATTGATCAGAGAAAGTTATAGATTATCAGAAGAACATTTCCGATGTGGGTATGATATAGTAGTAATCGCGAGAACAAGTGCAAAGGATAAGAATTATCATGATGTGGAAAGTGCACTGATCCATCTTGGAAAGCTTCATCACATATATGTCTGATAAGACAATGATAAGGAAGTGGCGCAGATGAAGTATGTCTTGTTATGGATGATTCGTTTTTACAGGAAATATCTGTCCGGAATGAAGGGCGGATGCACTTGTAAGTATTATCCAACTTGCTCACAGTATGGGTTGGAAGCAATCGAGAAGTACGGAGCACTCAAGGGAGGGGCTCTGGCGGTATGGAGAATCCTGCGCTGTAATCCATTTTCAAAAGGTGGATATGATCCGGTACCTTAAGGAGGATAAGTAATGGAAGTATACGGACTTTTGGCTTCAGGTTATGGAGACTGGCCGATTATCAAACAGATTGCCTGGCTTTTAGGTCAGGTAATGAATGGTATCTTCAATGTACTTAGCAAGATTGGTATTGAGAATATTGGTGTTTGTATCATTATTTTCACAATCATTATTTATACATTGATGATTCCGCTTACAATCAAGCAGCAGAAGTTTTCTAAGATGTCAGCTGTTATGCAGCCGGAGATCAAGAAAATTCAGAAAAAATACGAAGGAAAGAAAGATCAGGCTTCAATGATGAAGCAGCAGGAAGAGATCAATCTTGTTTATGAGAAGTATGGAACTTCCATGACAGGTGGATGCCTCCCGATGTTAATCCAGATGCCGATTCTGTTCGCGCTGTATCCGGTTATCCGTGATATTCCGACGTATGTAAAAGGTGTTAAAGATGTTTATATGCCTGTGACAGAAGCAATCATGAATACAAATGGCTTCCAGAAGATCATGGAGACGATCGGTGAAGTAAGCCCGGTTCTTATGAACCCAAAGGCTTATGATTATTCCCAGGCAGATACAATTGTAAATGTACTCTATAAATTCCAGGATTCTACATGGAATACGCTGATGGAAAAGATGCCGAGTATCACGGATCTTGCACAGCAGACAATGGATAAGGTTACTCACCTGAACAGTTTCCTTGGAATTAATATTGGAGAGCAGCCGCTGACACAGTTGACAACTGCATTACACAACGGATCTGTTGTAGGAATCATCCTTGCAGTACTTATTCCGGTACTTGCAGGTCTGACACAGTTTATCAGTGTTAAGCTTCAGCCACAGCCGGCAGGAGATGACAAAGATAACCCGATGGCAAGCTCTATGAAGACAATGACATACACAATGCCGCTGATCTCAGTATTTATGGGATTCACACTTCCGGCAGGTCTTGGTCTCTACTGGGCAGCAAGTGCAGCAGTAAGATGTATTCAGCAGCTTGCAATCAACAAATATCTCAGCACAAAGTCTCTTGATGAGATGATCAAAGAGAACCAGGAGAAAGCACAGAAGAAACGTGAGAAACACGGAGCTCCTGCAAAAGAGATCAATAAGATGGCAACAACAAGTACTCGTAATGTGGGTACTGTTACAAAAGGAAAATCTGGAATTTCTGAAGCAGAGAGAGAAGAAAAGATCCAGAAAGCACAGCAGAAGGCTCAGAATTCTAAGCCGGGAAGCCTTGCTTCTAAGGCAAATCTGGTAAGCCGTTATAACAGCGGACAGCAGACAAACCAGCCGAAGGCAGAAGATGAGAGCAGCTCCAAAGGAAAAAAGGGCAAGAAAAAATAAAGGAAGATTCGTAACTCCTAACCGTTCTCTTAAAAAGCAGGAGACGGGTCAGGATTTGAAGATGGAGGAATCGGGATGAACGGTAGTATCAGAGTATCGGCGAAAACAGTTGATGATGCGATCACAGAAGCATTGATCCAGCTTGGTGTAACAAGCGACAGACTGGAGTACGAAGTAATCGAGAAGGGAAGCGCAGGATTCCTGGGAATCGGAATGAAGCAGGCAGTTATTGAAGCAAGAAGAAAACCGGAACCGAAAGAGGAGAAGGTAGAAGAGCCTGTAGTAGAAGAACCTGTGAGAGTAGAGCCAAAGAAGGTTGAAGCAGTTCAGCCTCAGAAAGCAGCTGCAGAAAAGAAAGCGGATGAACCTCAGAAGGCTGCTTTTGAAAAAGCTGTAGAAAAAGAAGCAAAAGAGGAAGTTAAGAAAGAGACAAAACTTGTAGAAGTTCAGCCTCAGACAATCAAAGCAGTAGAAGATTTCCTCAAGAATACAATGAAAGCCATGGACATGGAAGTTGAGCTTAAGACTGAGATCGATCAGGATGGTGCACTTTGCGTAGATATGAGTGGAGAGCATATGGGAATTCTGATTGGTAAGAGAGGACAGACTCTGGATTCTCTGCAGTATCTTGCGAACCGTGTAGCGAACAAGCATCAGGAAGGTTATGTAAGAGTAAAGCTTGACACAGAGAACTATCGTGCAAGAAGAGAAGAGACTCTGAGACACCTTGCAAAGAACATTGCACATAAGGTAAAGAGAAACAGAAGACCGGTAGCACTTGAGCCGATGAATCCTTATGAGAGAAGAATCATCCACTCAGCACTGCAGTCAGATCCTTATGTGATGACACACAGTGAGGGAGAAGAGCCGTTCAGAAAAGTTGTTATTACTTTGAAGAAATAATACTGTTTATGAATCGGAAGCGAAAGGACGTTTACGCTTCACGGATACTTTCGTGAGGTGTGGAACGTCCTTTTTTCTATGGTAAAATATGATGATATTAGAATACAGAGCAGGAAAACAGAAAGGAAATAAGGCATGAATCAGGATACGATTGCAGCGATTTCTACAGGTATGACTAATTCGGGAATCGGAATTGTAAGAATCAGCGGAAGTGAAGCGCTGGAGATAGCAGATCGTGTATATAAAGGGAAAGAAACGATTACAGAAGTGCCAACGCATACGATTCATTATGGACATATAATGGATGGAGATGAGACAGTTGACGAAGTACTTGTGATGGTGATGCGCGGACCTCGTACATTTACAGGAGAAGACACAGTTGAGATCAACTGCCACGGTGGAACTTATGTTGTAAGCAGAGTTTTGGAGACGGTCTTAAAGGCGGGAGCAAGACCGGCAGAGCCGGGAGAATTTACCAAGAGGGCATTCTTAAACGGCAAGATGGATCTGTCACAGGCAGAGGCGGTCATCGATGTGATCACATCAGAAAATGAGTATGCATTGCAGAGTTCGATCAGCCAGCTCAAGGGAAGTGTGAAGAACAGGATCAAAGAGATCCGTGAGAAGATTATTTATCATACAGCGTTTATTGAGACTGCGCTGGATGATCCGGAGCATATCAGTGTCGATGGATATGGTGAGGTGCTAAAGGAGGCAGCAGAAGAGGTGATCGATCAGCTGAAAGAACTGATTGATTCCTCGGATGATGGAAGGATCATGAAAGAGGGGATCCAGACAGTAATTCTTGGAAAACCGAATGCAGGAAAGTCATCCCTTCTGAATATTCTGGCGGGTCATGATCGTGCGATTGTTACAGATATTGAAGGAACGACAAGAGATGTCTTAGAGGAGCAGATCCGTCTGCAGGGACTGACTTTGAATATTATAGACACTGCAGGAATCCGTCAGACAGACGATATTGTGGAAAAAATGGGTGTCGATAAGGCGAAAGAATACGCAAAAGAGGCAGATCTTATTATTTATGTTGTAGATGCATCAAGAAATCTTGACGAAAATGATGAAAAAATCTTTGATTTGATTTATGATAAAAGAACAGTGATTCTGCTTAATAAGTCGGATCTGGATACTGTAGTGAAAGAAGAGATGATCCGCGAAAGGATTTCACAAAAGGGTGTTCAGAAGCAGATTCCTGTGATTGCGATTTCTGCGAAGGAAGAGCAGGGAATCAAGGAACTTGAGAACACCGTGAAAGCAATGTTCTTAAAGGGAGATCTCTCATTCAATGAAGAGGTTTATATTACAAATGCAAGACAGAAAAATGCATTGGTCAATGCGAGAGAGAGTATGAAGAAAGTCATTTTCAGCATTGACGCCGGCATGCCGGAGGATTTCTATTCGATCGATCTGATGGATGCCTATGAATCACTTGGAAATATTACCGGAGAATCAATAGGAGAAGATTTAGTAAATGAAATATTCAGCAAGTTCTGTATGGGAAAATAAAGATGAATATGATGTTGTCGTTGTAGGCGCAGGACATGCGGGCTGTGAGGCTGCACTTGCGACTGCAAGACTTGGATTTAAGACAGTGATCTTTACGGTCAGTGTGGACAGTATTGCGCTGATGCCATGCAATCCGAATATCGGAGGAAGCTCAAAGGGACATTTGGTCAGAGAGCTGGATGCACTTGGCGGAGAGATGGGAAAAGTCATTGACCAGACATTTATCCAGTCTAAGATGCTTAACAGTTCAAAAGGTCCTGCCGTGCATTCACTGCGTGCACAGGCGGATAAGGCAAATTATAGTAAAACAATGCGTCAGGTGCTTCAGAACCAGGAGAATCTGGATATCCGTCAGATGGAAGTGACAGAGATCCTGGCAGAGGATGGGAAGATCACAGGAGTACAGACGTACTCAGGCGCTATTTACCGCTGTAAGGCCGTTGTACTCTGTACGGGTACATATTTAAAGGCACGCTGTATTTACGGCGAAATAAGCACACATACGGGCCCTAACGGGCTTCAGAGTGCCAACTACCTGACAGATAGTCTGAAAGCACTCGGAATTAAGATGTATCGCTTCAAAACAGGTACACCGGCGCGTATTGATAAGAATACGATTGATTTCAGCAAGATGCAGGAGCAGAAAGGAGATGAGAGGGTTGTACCGTTCTCGTTTACTACAGATCCTGAGAGTGTTCAGATCGATCAGGCGTCCTGCTGGCTGACTTATACGAATGAGACAACACATGAGATCATCCGTGGCAATCTGGATCGTTCACCGCTTTATTCAGGAGCAATTGAAGGTACGGGACCGAGATATTGTCCGTCGATCGAGGATAAGGTTGTGAAATTCCCGGACAAGAATCGCCATCAGGTGTTTATCGAGCCGGAAGGACTTGAGACGAATGAAATGTATGTCGGTGGAATGTCCAGTTCACTTCCGGAAGATGTTCAGTATGCAATGTACAGAAGTGTGCCGGGACTGGAACATGCGAAGATCGTGCGAAATGCGTATGCGATCGAGTACGACTGCATTGATGCGAGACAGTTGAAGAGTACATTGGAATTCAAAGAGATTGAAGGTCTGTTCAGTGGTGGACAGTTTAACGGAAGTTCAGGTTATGAAGAGGCTGCTTCCCAGGGACTGATCGCAGGAATCAATGCGGCGAGAAAGCTGCAGGGAAAAGAAGGTATCGTGATCGACAGATCTCAAGGGTATATCGGAGTTCTGATCGATGATCTTGTCACAAAAGAGAGTCATGAACCGTATCGTATGATGACTTCACGCGCAGAGTACAGACTGCTTCTTCGTCAGGATAATGCAGATATGCGTCTTACAAAGATTGGTTACGAGGTGGGACTGATCGATGAGGAGAGATATCAGAAACTGCTGAAAAAGGAAGAGATGATCGAGAAAGAGATCGAGCGTGTGGAGCACACAAATGTAGGTACTACAGAAGCTGTACAGGCATTGCTTGAATCTTATGAAAGCACACCGCTGACATCAGGAACAACACTTGCAGAGCTGATCCGCAGACCGGAGTTGTCTTATGAGAAGATCGCACCGATCGATAAGCACAGAGAAGAACTGCCATATGATGTGAAAGAACAGGTTGATATTAATATCAAATATGATGGTTATATCAAGCGTCAGATGCGTCAGGTAGAGCAGTTTAAGAAGCTTGAGAACAAGAGGATTCCAGAAAATATTAATTATGATGAGATTCAGAGCCTTCGTCTTGAGGCAAAGCAGAAACTGAATCAGATCCGTCCGTCGTCAATCGGCCAGGCATCCAGAATCTCAGGAGTTTCACCGGCAGATGTGTCCGTGCTTCTTGTATATTTAAGCAGTAAATAAAAGTGTTAGTTAAAGCAATACATGAGAATCTAAAAATGCTATAATAATATTCTACGGAACGGTATTATCGAATTGTTGAAACTGTTCCGTGGGGAGTAATGATTGGAGAATAGAGTGGGAGAGAACACACAGAGTAAATTTGATCTAGAATTAGAAAAAATCGGAATCACATTAAATGAGCGGCAGAAGCAGCAGTTCGACAAGTATTATGAGATGCTAGTTGAGTGGAATAAAGTGATGAATTTGACAGGGATCACGGAGTATGATGAAGTGAATCTGAAGCACTTTACAGATAGTCTGACAATCGCAAGAACACAGGAGATGCAGAAGGTGCAGAGCGTGATTGATATCGGAACAGGAGCTGGTTTCCCGGGGATTCCTCTGAAGATTGCATTTCCGCATCTGAAGGTTGTACTTCTTGATTCACTGAATAAACGAATTAAGTTCTTAGATGCAGTAATTGAAGAATTAGGATTGGAAAATATCAGTACAATTCATGGAAGAGCAGAAGATTTTGCAAAGAAAAAGGAATACAGAGAGCAGTTTGATCTCTGCGTTTCAAGAGCTGTTGCGAATCTGTCAACATTGAGTGAGTATTGCCTTCCGTTTGTAGCTGTAAATGGCAGTTTTGTTTCTTATAAAAGTGGAGATTCTGAAGAAGAAATCCAGCAGGCAAAACATGCGATTTCACTGTTAGGTGGAAAAGTAAGGAATGTGGATAAGTTCCAATTACCTGGAACCGACATGGGTCGTGCACTTGTTGAAATTAAAAAAACAAAGCAGACACCGGGAAAATATCCTAGAAAAGCAGGATTACCGGCAAAAGAACCATTAAAATAAGCAAATATAGGAAGACCTGTTTACTGGCATTCTGGTGAACAGGTCTTCATTTTTGAGTGTATTGTTGAAAAATGCTGAAATAGTCAGAAAATAAGTCTAAAAAGAAGATATCCTCAAAAAAAGAAGAAGTTATCCACATTTTCCACATGAGATATTCACTCTGTGTGGATATCTCATGTGGAAAATGTGGATAACTCTAATTTTTAGAAAAAATATGATGTGAGTAAAATTTCTAATTTATGCGATATTCTATTCACATTCTTCAGCGTCTGACAAGAAAATTTCTACATTTTCAATGAATTCGTCACATTTTTCAATATGAGGAAGTTGTTTGGTTTTGGCCATTCCTGCAATTTCAATCGAAGGAAGGTAGTTCTGATATTCACTGGCTGCCAGAGAATTTTCAGGATTACTATTTCCTACAATAATGGAGATACTGTTATTTAATTTATTCAGACAGTGAAGAACATTTGCATTCGTATATCTCGTCTTTTGACAGGCGAAAAGATATTTGGAATATGTATGTTCTTTGTGTGCTGCTTCAAAGTAGGTGAGAATATCTTTTTCACTAATTTCATTCTGCGTATAATAAGAAGAGCAGAGGGCATGAGCAATTGTCTTCTTATTTACATACATATTATAGATAAATGTACCCAGAATAGGAGAATACAAGATATTCTTTATGAATTTACTACGTTTTGTAGGAATCTTTGCCAAGCCTACCAGATTCGGTGGATTTATCATAATAACTTTATTTATAATTGTTTCATCGTTTGCACAGGCCATCAGTACAAATGGACAGGATTCACCAGAAACGATTACATCAGTTTTTTCTCCGATAATATGTTTGATAAAGTTTGTGATTAATTCTACATACAAATAATTAGTATATGTTAATCCCGGACGGTCGGAACAACCGCAGCCTAAAAGATCGATTGTATATACAGCATGGGACTTGGCAAGCTCCTCTATGTTGTTTCTCCATTCATAAGAAGAAGAACATACATTGAGAGTATGCACCAAAAGTAAAGGTGTTCCTTCACCAGTTTTCTTATATGCGATTTTACCGAATCTCCAGTTATAGTATTCATATTCATCAGAATTGATTAATTTATCAGCAGTTGAGATATATTCTAATACACGGTTGGCAATATGCATTGCACCGAGAGAAACTCCTGCTAAAGTAGTAAAAAAAGTTAGTTTTTTCTTGATACTCAAATTACTCACCTTCCTTATTATAATAGTGGTTTGTTTTATATAAAAGTAAGAGTTTGAATTAAAAGAAACTCTTACTTTATTATACTACATTCTTAAATTCAAATAAAGCGAAAAAATCTTAATGTTTAATTATAGAAGAAGTGAACAGTAACGAAGTGGCTTATCTCTTAAAATGTTTCACGTGAAACATTTTTGATCTGCATAATCGAATCCGCACCCTGCGCGTATAATATAGTTATTTACGAAACGCAGTACTAGAAATAACTGAGAAAACACAATGTTTCACGTGAAACATTTTAGAAAATGAGGAAATGAAAAGGAAGATGTTTCGTTACTGTTCACTCCCGTGTCAATCACTTCGCTGATTGACACGGAGGATGCATGTTTTGGCTTGAATGCATCTCGCCCCATCGCCAAAGGCGATTTAAAATGGCGAGATGCGTTGCTGGTCGCACATTGTGTGAACAGTAACGATGTTTCACGTGAAACATTTGATTAGTTCTAGATTAATGAAAAGAAAGGTGATATAATAATGAATGTCCGAGAGAAAGGAGTAAAAATAATGGGTAGAGTGATAGCAATTGCGAATCAGAAAGGTGGAGTTGGTAAGACTACAACAGCAATCAACTTATCGGCCTCTTTAGCTAGTTCGGGAAAAAAAGTGCTTGCTATAGATATGGATCCTCAGGGAAATATGTCCAGTGGATTGGGCGTTGATAAGAATGAGGTTGAAAAGACAATTTATGAACTTATTATTGGTAAGTGTAAAATTGAGGAGTGTATTTGCAAGGAACCAATAGAAAACCTGAGTGTAGATGTGCTTCCGTCAAGTATTGATTTATCAGCCGCTGAGATTGAACTGATTGGCGTTGACAATAAGGAATATATTTTACGAGATGAAGTTGAAAAGATAAAAGATAATTATGACTTTATAATTATTGACTGCCCTCCGGCATTGAGCATGCTTACAATTAATGCAATGACTACTTCTGACTCGGTGATTGTTCCAATTCAGTGTGAGTATTATGCGCTGGAAGGATTAAGTCAATTGATGCATACGATTGAACTTGTTCAGGATAGACTGAATCCGAAACTTGAAATGGAAGGTGTCGTATTTACAATGTACGATGCAAGAACAAATTTATCATTACAGGTAGTGGAAAATGTAAAGGATAACCTGAACCAAAATATTTATAAGACAATTATTCCGAGAAATGTCCGACTGGCTGAAGCACCAAGTTATGGACTTCCAATCAATCTGTATGATCCAAAATCTAAAGGAACAGAGAGTTACATGCTTTTAGCAGAAGAAGTGATTAATAAAGGAGAATAAGTATGCCTGTGAAGAAGAGCGGACTTGGAAAAGGATTGGATAGTCTAATCCCAAACAAAAACGTTAAAAGCGCAAAACCTTCTGTAAAAGCGGACGAGAAAAAGGCAGCTCCGAAAGAAGAAATTTTAGAGGCAGGACCGATCATGGTGAAGACAAATAAAGTTGAACCAAATCGGGAACAGCCACGGAAAGATTTTGATGAAGATGCATTGATGGAACTTGCAGATTCAATTAAACAGTTTGGTGTATTGCAGCCGATTCTTGTTCAAAAGAAGAAGGACTATTATGAAATTATTGCCGGTGAGAGAAGATGGCGCGCGGCAAAGCTGGCAGGATTGAAAGAAGTGCCAATTATCGTAAAAGAATTTACGGAGCAGGAAATCGTTGAGATTTCTTTGATTGAAAATATTCAGAGAGAAAATCTGAATCCGATTGAAGAAGCAATGGCTTATAAGAGACTGTTGAAAGAATTCAACTTGAAACAGGATGAAGTTGCCGAACGAGTGTCAAAGAGCAGAACTGCAGTTACGAACTCAATGAGATTATTAAAACTGAATGACAGAGTTCAGCAGATGATCATTGACGATATGATCAGTACAGGCCATGCAAGAGCTCTTCTGGCAATCGAGGATGAAGAGCAGCAGTACATGCTTGCCAATAAAATCTTTGATGAGAAGCTTAGTGTTCGCGAGACAGAGAAACTGGTGAAGGCTCTGAAGAATCCGAAAAAGGAAGAAAAAAAGCCGGAAGTAGAAAATCAGTTCGTATACACAAATCTTGAAGAGCAGATGAAGAGTCTGATCGGTACAAAAGTAAGTGTTCACGCGAAAGCAAATGGAAAAGGAAAGATTGAGATTGAGTATTACTCACCGGATGATCTGGAAAGAATCTATGAGTTGCTCATGACAATACAGCATAACTAAAAAGGAGATGGTAGAAGTGACTGGAGTATTTGGCAATCTGGGAATTGATCCATTCTACGCATTTCTTATTTTACTTATTTTGCAGGTAGCCTTGCTTGTCGTACTCGTGTTAGTGTATGATAAGTATAAACACCTGGAAAAAGTATTTAATACCTTTATGAAGGGAAAGAATGGGAAATCACTGGAGGAATCCATTTTTGAACGGTTTGACAAGATCGACGAAGTCGTAGATCAGGTAGAAGAAAACCGTGAGGAGATTGCAGAACTTTATAATAAAATGAGAACGCATTACCAGAAAGTCGGAATCGTAAAATATGATGCATTCCATGAAATGGGAGGCGAATTAAGTTTTGCAATTACAATGTTAGATGAAAACAATACTGGATGGATCTTAAATATCATGCATAGCCGTCAGGGCTGTTATGCATATGTGAAAGATATTGTAAAAGGTGAGAGTACAATTCAGCTGGCAGAGGAAGAAAGAGAAAGTCTTGAGAAAGCCATTTTTCAAGAAAAATAAATAGTAAAAAAGAAATTAGACAGGAAAGGGTAAATAACATGTTAGACATCAAATTTGTAAGAAATAATCCGGATGTAGTAAAACAGAACATCAAAAATAAATTTCAGGATGAGAAGCTTCCACTTGTTGATGAAGTAATTGAACTGGACAAGAGAAACAGAGAAATCAAACAGGAAGTAGAAGCACTTCGTGCAGAGAAGAACAAAGCTTCTAAGGAAATCGGAGCAATGATGGCTCAGAAAAAAATCGAAGAAGCAGAAGCTCTGAAGAAGAAAGTTGCAGAGAGCAATGGACGTATTAACGAACTTTCTGAAGAAGAGAAAGAAGTAGAAGAAAAACTGAAAAAGAACATGATGATTATCCCAAATATCATCGATCCATCTGTACCGATTGGTAAGGATGATAGTGAAAACGTAGAAGTTGAGAGATTCGGTGAGCCGGTAGTTCCGGATTTCGAAGTTCCATATCATACAGAGATTATGGAGTCATT
>ERZ1032022.57-NODE-57-length-26613-cov-17.944085_pt1 | contig 26613 bp, 26 predicted proteins | sample MGYA00516699_ERZ1032022 | MGnify/ENA primary metagenome ERZ1032022 (study PRJEB33719, sample SAMN04261294) | wastewater metagenome | biome: rural village; feature: human; material: feces | host: Homo sapiens | place: El Salvador | collected 2013-01-07 ... | reverse complement strand
TTGGTATTCATAAAGTCAAGCCTCCATTCATACCGGAAGGTTTATTTTAGCGGACAGATAAGTTCTTTGCTAACAGCTCCGTGCCCAGCGGCGGCAGAGCCGTGAGTTAATCGTAATGATATTTTTCTTCATGGTTTTGCGCACCTCCTACGGAGCAGTCTGTTTCGTTTTTTAGCACTCTGTCTGCTCGACTGCTAAAAATATACTCCTATCCACCCACTTTGTCAATAGGGTTCACAAAAAGTTTGCAGAATAGACGCAAAACCATGCTTTTTGTTTTAGCACGGGATGCTTGAGCAAAGATCAACAAGCGCCTCCGTTCTCCTGAAAAGCGGGCAGCAAAAAACAGCTCTGCCGAAGCAGAGCCGTAAAAGTGCATACGCAGTCCCATTTCAATCCAAGAATCTCTTCTCTACGCAATCCCGCGTACAAGCCGATCATCACGAAGACATACGGCGGAAGCCCACGAATGCTATCCAGCAAAATGGCAGTCTGTTCATCCGTCAAAGCCTCGCGCCGTTTCGCAGGTTTTCCGCCTCTTGCGCAAATCGTTTTGGATGGATTCTCTTTGATCACCTTGCTCTCTTCTGCTGAATTAAAAATGTTCTTAATCAGCATATTGAGCTGACCATACATTCCGGAAGAACCTTTTGATAGCGGAACCATCAGCAGCCGCAGGTCATCTGTGGTCACCTCATCCATATACATCTGTCCAATCGGACCCACAATGTACCGATTCACCATCCGCGCGTATCCTTCCAACGTATTGGTTCTTACCGTTCCTGACCGCATCAGCAGCCATTTTTCGCAGTATTCCTCCACGGTCGGATTCTCTCTATGGAAAACCACTTCCGCGATTTTCTTCTGTGCATCTTCCACCCGGTCATATAATTCTTCGCGTGTCAGCCCATAAATTGCCACTCTCTTTCCGTCTGCATCTGTAATCCGGGTGCGGTAATACTGTATGCTGTTGTCTCCAATCTCCATACACTGATATGGATAAAGCCTGCCAGGTATCATGCTGATACAGCACCCGGCAGTGCTTTCTGAAAATATGGTTTCTCTGTACTTTTTCTTATCACCCCAGAGATATAGGATTTCTCACAGGCGGCAGTGTGCTTCACTGCTCCATTGGAATTTAACCATCCCGCCTTCCTTATGGCCGGACCGCGAATTACGGAAGTCTCATTGTCCCTGTCTGGCTTTAACACCACCGCCGGTTGCAATCCGGCATTTGCTTCTGCGAAACCGCTATCGCCCCGATGGGCTTCATGGCGTACAGTCGAAGGCTCGACCAAACAGGAATGTACCTGAAGAATGAGTATTCAGTTTTCAAGGGACATCCGGACTTTCGTCCTTACAAAGTAAGTTTAACAAGAATCCTCCGACTTCGCGTTGGCCTCGTAGGCGCACTTTGGTTGTCCTTGCAGGACTACCTACGGTTCGTTTTGACTTTTTCAGTGTTCTATACAACCAGCTTAGGGCAAAAAAATACCCCGTTGGTTTCCCAACGAGGCATCAAAGACGATTCTATTCTGTTTTCTGTAAACTGGTACCCGTTTATCTCCTGGTGACCATTTGAGTCACGGCTAATGTATCAAAAAAGCAACGCTCATCTCAGCAAATCAGACAAGCTGTATTCTCCTTTGGGGATATTTGCTGTTCTGCGATACTCTTTTATGGCTTTCACCAAGAGCTGAGGATTACTGAAATACTGCTTCACAAAATCATACGACTTCACATCATGCATCCGAAGATTTGTTTTACAAAATTCGCTTGGTTTTTTTCCAGAACGCTTAAACTGATCATATGCTCCTTCCGCATGAATAATCAGCATTTCAATTTCTGGAGCAGTAATGACATTTACCACGTCAATTTTCTGCTCATATGCTTTACTCAATCGAAATTCCTCTCTGCGAGAATCCAAAATCCGTATCACCGAAATCTGCTCATCGAATCCTTTCCGTAAGTATCGCTCCTCGAATCGTTTAGCACTTCTGCAACGGATAACACGTTCTTCCAACATTTCTTCTCTGTTGAAAATCAGAAGATCATTATCAACCAGTATGTCGATAATAGCTTCTTCGGCAGAGCCTTCACATATACACGCCTTGTATTTTGCTAATTCCATTCTGCCGCCTCCTTAATTGATTGAAGCAGCCAGGCTTTTCTTCAAGCGCATATACGCTTCATATGCTGGCGTTGTTCCCTCAAGGAAGCCGCTCTGGTAAGCATCACTTTTTTTAATATCATTACGTTTCAATATATAGCTCAAATTTTCTGCTGTAATGCCATTACGGTTTCTAACAATACAAATTCCGTCATTTCGGTCATATTCGTCCAGCAGTTCCGGATAATGCGTAGTGAAAATAAGCGTTCCGCCATTTTTGTTCAGTCGGCTGTCCATAAAGAAGCGCACTAAGGTCGTTACAATTTCTTTGTTGAAATGATTCTCTATTTCATCTACCAGAAGATAACCACCTGAATGAAGAACTTCCTTTACCATCGAGAATGTAATAATACCCTTAATCGTACCAGAGGACAGATACTGCTCAAGGTCTGCCGCATTATTCAGGATAATCTCTTCTTCATCCTTAAACTTCAAGTGGATAAATGTTTTTCCCTCTGTCTGCTCAAAACACAATTTCTCAATGGTCGGATCGAGAAATGCAATTACCTCCAATGGAATATCTTCGGTAAATGGAAGCACATTCACATTCGTATAGGAAAGCAGGCTGAATATTTCCACTGTATCATTCGCTTTTTTATTATGTGCAATGACAAAGCTGACATCATCAGAAAGGTATGCTTCATCGCTATTGCGCTGCTCTACAGGCTTCATTCCTGTAAAATCTGTCAGATACTTTTTCGACTTGACGGTTGCAATCGGTTTTTCCCAAAGGCTTTCAGACAGAATCGAATACACATATTCCCCTGTTTTCGACTTCTTTGCTGCAATTACAGTTTCCAAGCAGCAGACGTAGCTGCGCTTATCATAAAAATATGTGCGGATTGTAGCCTTCTTCGTTCCGCCAAGAATGCTTTTTGCCTCCACATGATTGATGGGCTCATTTTTCACAATATTTAAGGCCAAGCTAATGACCTTTAATACCGAGGTCTTGCCAGATGCGTTAATTCCAATGAAAGCACAGGCAGAGTGGAGATAGTAGTTATCCGTCAAACGGTAAAGACTATCTTTGTCCTCTTCGCAAACACGTTGCTGCGTATAAAAGCAAATATCCAAGTCTTTTTTGAATAATGGGAGTCCTTGTGCGGTGATGCGGAGTATTTTCATAGGTAGCCCTCCTCTAAAAACAGTTTTTTCGTTTTTATTTTCTTGTAATCTTATTATACGCCGCAAATCAGAAAATATCAACAGATTTTCCGTTTTTATTTTCTAAATTGTTTTTGACACTAAAAAGTATCCGTTCAATGTGGCAAGCCCTGTGATTGCTGACCCGTTCCACCGCATGAAATACATGGAGCGTCATGGAAGCGGCCTACGCAAAATCGTCAGGGAAACCGAAAAGCCGCCTGGATATACAGCGGAATATAATCCTGAAATTTTCTCAACAGCAACAGATTTCAGGGTCATCTTGAAAAATGCAAATTACCAACTTGGTCAGAAAAACTTAGTCAATGACCAAGTTAGTGAGCAAGATAAATCGCCGGACATCCCACACACAGTTTTGAATCTTTGTATCCACCTTATTGCCCACGGCAGTGAGGGTGCTCAAATCACTCATGCTCACTCTATCATGGGTACAGCCAATGATAAGTCCTATGACGCAACCCATGATACAACCCATGATAACTTAGAGGATGACACCCATCAAGGTATCCACCAAGTTAGCCACCATGATTCTACGCCGTCAGCAGTTATATTGCGCCTAATGCTTTTTAGATTTTCTTCGCAATCGTGGACAGCTCCGAAATAATACTAAGAAGATCATTTTTGACTTCCTCTTTGCTTGGCTCGCTGCCCATCAGAAGATAATCCGTGCTGACATGGAGGATGCAGGACAGTTCGATCAGCAAGTCAATGGAGCAGCTGCGTTCTCCATTCTCCATGCGGCTGACATGCTGCTTGCTTGCCAGTCCCAGGCGAACTGCCAGTTCCTCCTGCGTAATTCCACGGGAAGTGCGAACATCGTGAAGTCTCTTACCAAACTCTTTTGCGTCAAAATACATACGTTTCTCCTTCCGCACAGCCGGTACAGAACCGGACCAGCAGAAGGTCAAAAAGGAGCCGCATGACGGTGAAGAAAAAAATCCTGTGCCGATAAAACAGAACATGGGGTATCCCATAATTCTGTCTCATGCGGCATTCGGAAGACTTCGCCTGTCAGCGGCTCCACAGCACAGCTATGACTTATAAAATTGTGTTAATAGGGTTATTTATTGTCATCTCAACCATTCAAAGACGAATAGTAGAGCTGCAATCTCCGTAATCTTCTCATCTCCAAAACATTGAAGACAGTCTCGCGTCCGCAGGCCTTGCATTTGGTCTGCACATGTCCTCTGGTATCCTCAAAGACGATGATTGAATTGTGTCGGCAATAAGGGCACCTGACAGTCCTGGGCTTTTGCGAAGCAATCGCATCCTTTGCCCGGATGATTTTAATCTGCATTTCCGCAGATAGTTCCGATACTCTGATATTCCTGCTCATGGCCACACCTCCAATGGATCACGATATTCATAATCCTTTTTCCGGTTCAGATAGCCCAGTTGTTCCAAGCGGATAGCAGCTGCCGATCTCGAAACGCCAAAGACACCACAGAAAGTATCTATCTTCACCTGATCTTTATCATAAAAACGCCATCCATAACATGTCAGAGACTTTCTGCTGTTGATAAACCACATCGCCCGATCCACTTCTGACTGGGGCATCAGGATGGCAGCTCCCAGCGAATTGGCCTGCCACTCGTTCCAGTCCTCCTGTGTTCTCAGGACGCGGGAGCCATTTCCCCGCACTTCCGATCTCTTATGGCAGGCTATCTTTCGGTCATCGGCATCCAGCTGAAACAATATCTGGTGAGCGCACTCATGTGCCAGCGTAAACCTGCGTTTTCCGCAGAGTTTCCGGATATTCTCCGGTTCAATGAAGCTCTTATCCAGGACCACATCATTGGTTTTCAGAAAGATGCTTCTCTGACTTCCATCGACTTCTATCTGATATTCCGTATCCACATACGCGGTCAGACCATAGATGCTTCCGTCCGAGGACAGCTTTTGAAATGACACCTTCAGATTCAGGTAATCGGATGCAAACTGGTCAATGGGTGTCGGAAGCGCAAATCTTGCCGGATTATCTGCTTCGCTGCCGAAAAAGGACTTTTGAAAATCTCTTATCACTGCAACAGCAATTTCTTCTATGTTTTTCTGCGAAAGGATCATAGGCACTGCTCCTTTGCTTCAACGAACCATTTTTCATCTTCGTTGTACAGGAAACTCTCATGTCCACCGATCATGACCGTATAACGGATTCCGCAGCCACCTACCTTTGTGGAAGCAACCCGGCACTTATGCTTCAATCGGTCGATCTCATATACCCGTCCGTCAATCCATCGAATCAGGCGCGGGCGGATATTTCCCTCGGCATCCACATCCAACTTCACAGGTACATATACTTTTCTACACTTCTGTTCCGACATATTCTACGCTCCTCCTCTGTAAACCGGCGAATGTGTTGACTTCTTTTAGCAAAGAATTCACCAGATTCTACCGGTGCTGTATTAACCAATCATTCCTGTCGGCATAACCAAATCCACTTTTCGCTCTGTCGGCATCTTGCTTTTCTGAAAAAGTACCCCATTTTTAATCGCATCTTTCCCGAATCGGAATCGAATCTGCTCAATCGCTGCGTCCAACCGTTCTTGACGATCCAGTGATTTCACATCGGTGAATAGGTCGTATTGTATCGGACAATCCTCTTCAAACAGGTTGATTGCCCGAACTGTCACTGAACGAATCGGGTGTTCCCACTGATAGTTTTTTGCAAATAAAGCAAATGCAGTTTTCGCCAGATAAGTAGGGCTTTGTGTCGGAATACTAATCCGGCACTGCCACTCTTTCGTGTAAAGCTCGTTGTTACGGATGGAAATCGCTATTCCGCCAGCTTTCTTCTTATGTGTTCGCAGCTTGGTTCCGATTTCCTGCACCAGTTCCAGCATGATGTACCAGACTTCGGCGTTATTCTCCAAATCCTGCATGGTCGTTATCCCATGCCCAATGCTCTTTACCGGAGAGACATAATCGGAACGCATAACCGGCGAATCATCCAGTCCATTGGCATATTTCTTAATCGCCAGTCCATTCTTTCCAAGGCGGAATTTCAGGAAATCATCCGATGTTGCAGCAAGCTCTCCAATGGTATGAATCCCATAACCGGATAGAACCTTCTCGGTCGCTCTGCCAACTCCAAGCAAGTCAGAGGCAGGAAGACACCAAATCTTCTCCCGGAACGTATCTGCTTCGATGCAGGTAATCGCATCCGGTTTTTTCATATCCGACCCAAGCTTGGCAAAAATCTTATTGAAGCTCACTCCTGCGGAAATCGTAAGTCCCAATTCAAACTTAACCGTTCTGCGAATCTCATCTGCAATTTCAAATCCGGTTCCCATGCAGCCGCTTCCGGTCACATCCAGCCAGCATTCGTCCATCCCATACGGCTCGATTTGATCGGTATAGCGACCGTATATTTCACGAGCCAGCTTTGAAAACTTCATATATTGCTCATAGTGCGGCTCCACGATTACAAGATCCTAGCACTTCTGCTTTGCTTGCCAGATTGCCTCTCTCGTGGAAACGCCAAACGCCTTTGCTACATAGTTCTTCGCAAGTACGATGCCATGCCGTTCCTCCACAGAACCGCACACTGCCACCGGCTTGTTCTTCAGTTCCGGGTTCAGCATACACTCGACATAGGCATAGAAATTATTCATATCACAATGAAGAATCACTCTTTGCATCCCGTATTCCGCCTCTCCGTTCGTGAAAGCACGAACAACTTTTCACGAACGCGTTGACACACAGCATTTCTTGTGATACTATATTTACACGAATTATATTTCGTGTTTTCATCGTCATTATAGCAAGCACAGTTTTTCGTGTCAATAGATTTTTATGAAAAAGCGTTCGTGTTTATCATCAAAAAAGAAAGAGGTATTCCTATGGTCTTCAAAGAAAGGTTGAAAGAAAAAAGAACAGAAGCCAATTTAACTCAGGTAGAACTTGCAGAGAAGGCCGGTGTTACCGCCCGCACAATTCAGAATTATGAGCTTGGCAGCCGTAAACCATCCAATATGGTCACGATCCAGAAGATTGCGGATGCGCTGAATACTACTACTGAGTACCTGCTGGGAAGCAGCGGCACCTATGTCGTAGAAGCTCATGAAAAAGGCGGCGCAAAAGCAGCGAAAGATATTGAAGAACTGGTCAGCGAAATGACCGGTATGTTCGTTGGCGGCGAATTAAGCGAGGATGCCATCGAAGGAGCTTATAAAGCTCTGACCGATGCCTACTGGATTGCCAAAGAGAACAATAAAAAATACGCCCCGAAAACGAGGCGTAAAAAATCCGATCAGTGATATTTATCGTACACACTTTTCGCTATACTGTAAACTGGAGGTGGTATGATGAATGCGGAACAGCTTTCACGGGTCGGTGAGAAACTGGTAAAACGCTGCGGTTCCAGAGACCCTTTTGAAATTGCAAGGCAGCTTGGTATCAATGTCATGCTTTGCGAAAATTTTGGTTCCCTGAAGGGAATGTACCGGGTGATTAAGCGAAATCGCTTTATTTTCCTGAATAATAGTCTGGATGAAAATATGCTGCGCATCGTGTGCGCACATGAATTAGGGCATGACCAGCTTCACCGGAATATGGCGAAAACCACCCCGATTCATGAGTTCATGCTCTATGACATGAAATCCAAACCGGAATATGAAGCCAACATCGTAGCGGCGGAAATCTTGATGGACAGCGATGAAGTCCTTCTCTACATCTATGAATATGGATACACAGCCGAGCAGATCGCCAACGCGATGTCCACCGACATCAATCTGGTTGCACTGAAGGTAGCGCACCTGGCAACACTTGGCTATAATCTGCACGCGCTGGAACATAAAAGCAACTTTTTGAAATAATGTACATTTGAGGAGCCTTGACCGGCTCCTCTTTTTTGTTGCAAATTGTGCAGGCGGCGCTTGCACAATTATCAGCCTAACATCTGCATGTGATAGAGCTTCACTTTTTCCTCGAATGGCAGTTCCGGATCAATGCCGACTTCTTCCAACATCACACCGAATGGTGCACCACCATCTGTATATCCAGCGATAAAGGCAAAACGATCATCGCAGTCCTCATACAGTTCTGCCAGCCGTTCCCGTTCTTTCGCTTCCCGCTCCATTCTCCGTTGCCGAAGCCGCTGTTCTTCAGCCCGTTTAATCTGGTCAAGCTGCTCCTGTGTATAATTGACTCCAAGCTCCTGCAAATCTTTAGTGGCAGTCACAGCATCCACATGAAAGCGTTCCCGGTAATGCTTGTTCATCTTTTTCGGTGAGCCGGTATAGGTGAGCAGCCACTGCTTGCCTTTTCGGAGGCGTGCTTCCTTTCGCTCAGCCTTCGTCAATTTCTTTTTCTTTGCCATTTGCGGAATCTCCTGGATTTTTTGCTGATGATTTTGGGTTGCGCTTTTTCGGTGCTGTCAGCTCATGACTCAAAGAAAGCAGGTCTTTGATGGCATCATCCAGTTCCGGTTTGCCAAGCTGAATACTGAGCCATTTTTCCTTATTCATGTGATAGGCTGGAAAATAGCCTTCCTGCCCGCGAAGAGAGCCGATCATCAGTGGATCGCTTTTCACATTAAGGACATCAATGATACCTGCCTCCGGCAGTCCCAACTTATCAGCTGATACTTCCAGAACCACACCATACCATTTGTTATTGTCGTTGTGCCGCAGCACAGCATTCCAGTCATGCCAAGGGTACTCCGGCTCTGTGCCGTACTGCTGACGTATCCATGTAAATAATTCTTGTCGTGTCACTCCATCGCTTCCCCGCTGTTTTATGTGTGGTTTTGTGCAACAACCTGTTGCACAAATTCTTGCCTCAGATAACTCTCCACGCTACATTGATATCAGAAATCATCCAGCGCAGCATCAATCTCTTCCAGCCGATCAATCCAGCCTAGGTCAGACTTCTTCTTGGCTGCTGACCTTTTCTTATCACCACCAACCACTTCAAACCGTTTTTCTTCCGTCCCCAACAGACCTTTCACCTGAATTCTAAAATCCGGCTTGTTGTTAGTCAGTCCTTGCATGAGCTGCACATTCTTGTATCTGGGCAGGAGGATTTGACAGATAGCCTGAATGTCTTGCTCCTTAATACACGGTGCCGCCATGAACTTTTTCGTTATATAAGGCTTTATATCTACCAGCACCTGTGACATAGAGGCTTTCTTTCGAGTATCAGCCATAATAATCCTATCTATTAAAAATTCACTACAGATATTAAACAGTGGATTCATCAAATGCTGTTTTTATGTTATTCCGATATATCTGCATTATCGCATTAGATTTCCTGCACTATTTTATTGAAAATAAGATGTGTGAAAACATCGTCAACTTGTCTAGCAATTTTCTTTGAATCTACCAGTGTACCAAGCTCAATATTTCCTTCTTGTCCGTGATAGGATAAATTTGCAGATGTAATCAGTGTTTGTTGCTCATCAACTGAAATTACCTTTGCGTGTAAAGCAGCCATAGAATCCTTACTTCCTGCAAAATTGTATATATGTAAAAATCTTCCTTTATACCGACAAAGTTTGTCAAATCCTTTTTGGTTCTCAATATTATTCACAAAAAATTTTACATAAATACCCTTTTGGCTTTTCTCAATAAGAACATCAACAAGATCCGCAAAGTATCCAGACAATGAATATCCTGTAATCAAAACATATCGTTTTGCCCCTCGGATCATCCCTTCAACGGTATTCTTAGTGGATTTTGCTCTAACAGAAAAAGACGGAGGTACTGTAGCTACTAATGTAGCGGTTATAGCTTTTTCTTCGGTAGAAGCCGCCGTAACTAATTGATAGATCTCTTCTGCCTGTTCCTGTGACAACGAAGGGTATCGGTTCATTATTTGTGCGATGGATTGTTTTGTATTCCCGATTCTATCCGCTTCAATTTGTCCAAGTAAAATATCTAAATTCACATTTCCAGTTGACATAATTCGCACACCAACTCCCTGAAATACGACTCTCGTTCGCGACATGCAATAGGGACTACCAAGCCACGATCGAGCATACGGTTTCCATTTTCACAAGCTGTTTCGGATATCATACAACAGGAATGGCAGGCTGCTCCGTTAAGGTTATTTCCAGCCGGAGCGTTGCTCATACATTCCGGATCATTGGTACAGAGAAGCGCCTCTTGGAATGCATCTTTCATCAAAGGAACCAATTTACCAATGTTACCAAGTTCCACCAAACCTCCCAATGACCCTTCCTTGTCTGCACTACCTGTATACAGGAGAATGCCGGTCATTTTTTCACTAAAGTAAATTCTTTCTCGTATTGCCGAAGATGAATATCCAGATGTCATCGACATTTGCTTAATTAACAAATGTGCGAAAGTGTGCATTAAAACATAGGTTGCATTTCTCTTTACATTTAATGTCCAGCCTTTGGCATTGCAGAACTCCTCATAGCACTCTTCGTATCTCCGTGAAAGTGCCTTTACTGACGGAATAGCAAGCCACTTCTCTAATGTTTCCTTATTAAACTCGATGAAAACACCTTCGCCATTGACCTCAGCCGCCGGCAACCATTTTTCACTCTTTCCTTTATTAAGATAAACAACATTAGCCTGGACATCTGCATCCGGATCAGGCGCATCTACGCGAGTAAAGCCAAGCAATACTTTCACTTCACGAAGGCGAGTTATTCTGATAACCCTACTAAAATAAGGCTTCAGATATGCTGGCAAGCTGTCCTCCTCCGCTTTGAAGTGTTTTTTATTAGAAGCATAAGCAGGATCATTATGATGAGTGATAGCATCATATTCCATCTGCTTAATTTCTTTGAACTCTGTAATATTACTCAATCTACGAGTTAAGGCTTCATCAAACTCCGTGCGCGTATAATTGTCAGCAAAATACTTGTTATATGCGGCAGTTACGCCATCATCTCCCATTACATCTTTCAAAAGTTCAATATCATGAAGATGTTCATCGATTAAATTGTATAAAGGATTAACCCACGGCGGAATAGAAATAGCACTCCTACTTACAGAAAAATAGACATTAGATGCACCTCTCTGTGATGGAATAACCTTTTTATCGCATCTTTCATTTCTTGACCTCGGACGGAAAGGATGATGCCCTGAGCAGCGCAATTCGCTAAAGTTATCTTCTTGCGTAGCTCCACTCATACTTCTTTTAGCACCACACAGTTCACACTCAATCCACATATCCGCAAGCGTTGAAGTATTTCCTGTCGAGTACATTTTTAGTTTTCCCTTGCAGTTGGTCATACCACGATGAACCCACCAACTCCATGGGAAATCATCCATGTGTCCATTTTCGCATATAGTAATAAATCGAGACGGGTATGCAGGTTTGTGGCACTCCGGGCAAGTAACGCCAAATCTCAAATACCTTTCTAGGTCAAAATTATCCCGTGCATCGAAAAGACGACCACACTTCAAATTTGAACACACATGAATGGTAGGAAAAGAAATCACCGGCACATCTCCAGAATATGAAGTACGAGGCATATAAAAGCAATCAACGCCAAGATAGGAAGCCAACCTTCCGTCAATAATTTTCTTGCCCTTTTCTTTCCAATAGTTAATATCAAGTACCGTTACCGAATCCTTGACAGCATCAACAATCGCACCTGGGCCGAATGTTGTAATAATTTGGTTAGGGCGCAGTTCGCCCAATTTATTGTTATCGTATCCTGCCATCTTACTCCTCCGTGTAATAGAACATATTTGCCGCGTTTTCCACTTCACGCATAGAGCTTAGTGTAGCCTTCTCAGTATCCTTACATGACTGTCCATAATAATTCATAAGGCGGTTATATTTATCAGTTCCATAAACATAGTACCGTAAAGGCTTGCCTTGTGCGGCCAGCATCTTCCACCAATCAATAAACTGGTCAATTTCATTCTCCGCATCCAGTCTTACTTCTGGTTTAACTATATTAAGACGGTCAAGGATTAAAGCCTTTATCTCGGACATTTGTATATCAGAAAGAGCTGCAATATCAGCTGCTTTTTCATTAGATGCCATTTCCGGATATTTTAACCGAATCGCAGAAATTATAAGAGCGTGCATTACACGGTCTCTTGCTCGCGCAGAGAACGGAGTTGCTGTTGTACCTTCAACAAACCTATATAGCTGCGAATGATAACCCGTAAAATTCTCATAATGTGATAAGTCGCGTGGACGATATGGGTTATAAAGCGTAAAAACAAGTCCTGGGAAAGCACGACCAATTCGGCTTGTTGCTTGAATATATTCAGAATTTTGCTTTGGCTGTCCGGTTACAACCATTAGCCCAAGGCGGTCAACATCCATACCGACCGCTATCATATTGGTTGCAACGGCTGTATCGAGACAATCCTTTGAATCACAAGTAGCCTCCAACTGTCTTAATTTATTCGGAATCTCGTAAGAAGACATTCTGGAAGTTATCTCCACCTTCTTGTTTAGATAACGAACCTTATCCATATTGTATTTCGTTTTAATTCGATAGATTCGTTTCGGAATGTCGTCTTGTAACAAGCGTACTGCACCGCCAAGTTCTCGAATACTGTTGTAATATCCCACCAAAGAATAATACGGGTCAATCACATTCTTGTATTCATCCCGCTGAGCAAGTTGATAAGAAGTCTGAAGAATGATTGCATACATTCTTAACAGTGTCGTCTTTACGGATTGACCTGGTGCGCAGACTCCAACATACTTTCGGAAAGGATCATCTTTAGTGGATATTTCATTGATGAAGAAACTGTCACCAATTTCAAACCCGTTAGGAGGAAACTGTGCAGTTGATTGTCGTGCATAAAGGCATCTTGTCTGCTCCGATGCGTTTTTAATGGTGGCAGTTGAAACCACATACTTCGGCTTAATCCTCTTATCGCCATAAGTACACATATCCTCAATAATGGTTTCGTATGCACCATAAACCGTTCCAAGAGGCCCCGTAATCAAATGAAGCTCATCTTGAATGATTAGCTCAGGTGGAAGAAACGGTCGAATCGGAGTTAATGTTGAAGCGGGAAGCTCTTGCGTCCTGTTGTGTCGTTTATGCTCTTCACCAATGGCAACATACCCATCACGGCTGCAAACCCTATCAACTCTTCCAAACAACGCATTTGTCTTAACATCCCAAGGAAGGCGGGCAAATTTATCAACAGTAGACAAAATAATTGTCGGACATTTCGCATAAATTTCCTCATCAACAAGATACACTGGAATCCGAATACGATCCTGTTTGTACTTATAAAACATACAATTTCTATCTGCGCAATAAATAGCAACAGATTTTCTATCAGGATCAATATAAAACTCATCTTCCGTAAGAGGTTTTCCGCAAAATGGGCAAGTCAACAGCTGCTTGTAAAGCAGATTTCGTTTTCTTCTTGCTTCGCCCGGCTTATCAGCTTTTTCTACTAATTCATCAAATTTGTTAGGTGTGACACCTCCACCTACCCAGAAACCAATGCTAATAGGTTCCTTTCCATACTTAGGATATGTTTTTTGACGAATAAGTTCAGCAGCAACAACCATTTTCGTTATTCGATCTCTCTGCTGTGTTGTCAAAAGGCGTAACGTATAACGGAGCATTGCGGTAACTCCACCATCAGCGTTGTACTCAGATGCATCAGAAGCACGCAATCTTCGATTAGCAATCACAAACGCCATCAAACCCAAATATGCCTCAGTTTTACCGCCGCCAGTCGGGAAATACAGCAAATCGACTACATCCCGGTCCTTATGCTCTGGATTAACAATTCCACTCAAATTCATCAGTATGAAAGCAATCTGGAATGGTCTCCATCCAAAATCTGTATCAGGCTTTCTTGGGTCTACAAAATCTCTAAAGTTGCACTCTATGCCAGCGCCATGCTTTTTAGAATAGCTCATGATATTTCGCTGAAGTAACATGGAGCGGTTCATAAAGCAAAATGCGTCAAAAGCGACTTCATCATTTGCAATCAATTCGATGCCTTCACGGATTCTATTCAACGCTTCGCTACAATGGGAAATTACCTTATCGCCAATTTTTTCTTTAAAATCAGCATTGGACATTTTATCATCCAAAATTAGTTTTTCATGAATCCATTTTCCATAAGAATCAGCCAAGACATTTAATCGCTCAAAGATACCCGCCTTGTTTTTGGTATTGGACATGAACCGCATTGAGAAAAAGAACTTATCAAACCCCTTCAAAGCAGCACTTACGCCAGGAAACTCATATTCTGGGATAAAATCCGATTTTACCCAAAAGGTTCTGCCTTCTACCGCATCATCCCATGTCGCAGCACAATTCCTGCCACGGCCTAAAATGGGACGCTGTTCAAAATAGAACTCATCTTCTGCAAGTACATCACGGCAAATATTCTCTGCAAAGAATACTCTATCTTCATTTTCCGAGTATGCCTTAAGTTCAACTTGGAACATCATTGATTCAACTTCGTTTTCGGAGTTTTTCCGTCTATTCATAACATAAGCTGTTACCAAGGAATATCCCGTTTTCAAAGGAATTCTGGAAATATGGACGATGACATTTGAATCTTCCTGAAGGCGTAATTCGGTATTTTTTTCAAACGAATCGAAATCGACAACGATTGTGGATGACATTGGCTGTCGGGTATAACTGGCATGGTTATACTCTTTGCCATCTTTTCCAACTCGCTTCTCAACCGAACGAACATAGTCGCCCCATTTTACATCAATATTGATTGTTTTCGTAGAGGAAGCAATATAGAAGCTTATGCCGATTGAAGTTGGCAACTTGAAGCTGGTGGTCATTATGGGTTCATTATCATCATCCTCGCCGGCGGTATAATCCTCAGAATCCCCATAAGCAATATCAGAATCCACCTCTTGCTCTCCAGCAGTGGAAGCTTCTTTTTCTTCGTTCTGAGAAGCAAGCATTCCGATGATATATGAGCTTTTGGGGTTTTCGTCCAATATTTCATTCTCGGATTGCGGCCCCATCAAATCAGTTCTGAGTGCATTGATAATCTTTTGCCGCACTTCTGAATACTTAAATCTATCAGGCATTTTTTATCCCTCCTCGACCCTATGAGCTGTACCCAAAGTGTACTTGCAGGTGTTACCAAGTTTAATGTTGTCATCAGAAATCAAACGATACTCCCACACTTTGTGGTCCGGATCAGCCGTAGACGCAAAGTGGCACCATTTGATTCCTTCGCGAGCTTTCGCAACCACATCATCTGCCGTCACTTCGTTAGAAGCCTTTACCTCTACCATAAATTTACCGCTCGTTGTTTCTACTAAGAAGTCAGGATTGTACTGTTGACCAGCTTGCCAGAAAAGTCCCAACTGATTCAACGGCGGTTTAATCCAGCGGATTACATCTGGATCTTCTTCAAGAATGATAGAAAACAAGCGTTCAGTATCACTGTCAAAAGCATTTTCTGTGTAGTAGGCTTTTTTGTACCCTGTGAACAAATATTTCTTGATGTTCGACTTATCGGTAAACGGCTTGTCAAAACGAACACGACCATCCTTTTTAACATTCTTGACAAACTTGCGGAACAGAATCAAGTCCTTCTGAACAATATGGATGTCCTCTGTCTTCCGTTCTGTGTGTTCAAAAATCTGTTTTCTAATATCCGATACAATCAAAGAGGCATAACGACGAACGATTTTCCGTTTATCCTCTTCATCGCCTTCAATTTGAGCAAGATACTGCTCTACCACATCAATGATAAAATCCGCATCTTCATAGGACAGTTCGCTAATAGAGTCAAGAAGCATACAAGCCAGTGTATTCAGAGCATCATCAACTTCCAGAATCTGCGCGTCAACAGCAGTCAGAAGTTGCTGATTTATAGCATCAAATCTTTCGATTTTTGCCATAGCAACCTCAAAATCCGGTATTGTTCTCTTGACTACAAACCGCTTGAATTTCACTTCAGATGTCGTCTGAACCAAGATTTTCGGAACAGAGATTGCTTTACCAGAGTACTCTTTAATTTTCTGAACAAACTCATCCTTTGAAAGGGGCTTCTTTCCTTTGCTGATAGTTGAGGTTGTTTCCAGTGCCTCCGATGTTTCGTCATTCTTTTTATCAGGTTCACCAGTCTCCACATCGAAAAGCTGATCCAATGTCATCTGTTCACTTCCGTAAGAATCTGATTCTTTCTTCTTTGTAGCTCCAAATGCCTTTAGATAAGCCGCATACAGTTCCTTCTGTGTTTGAGTGTTGGTGTTGATTTCTGCGAAGGATTTTACACCTGCATCGGTTACAGCAAAATCGAAAATACTCAGCTGACCATCATCAACAGGACTGTTAATATCTACGGTATCCGAAGGCTCGACCACTGTTTTATCCAAGTCACGATATTTAAAAATGTCACTGTTTTTAATTTCATCAACCAACTCTCGGTAATGATCATGAGCAACAATGTCAAGGGTATCTATATCCTCATTACCCGTAGCACGCCCAAATGGCAGACGAAGTCCTCTTCCGATAGTTTGCATCGCTAAGATGTCACTCTTTGCTGCATTTAAAGGAATAATGGTAAAAAGGTTGTTAACGTCCCAACCTTCTTTCAACTTATAGACATGCAGGACAATCTCAACAGGATTTTGTGCGTTTTCAATCGAAAGCAGCAGTCGAATATTTTCCTCTGATTCATCACCCTTCATATTGGAATGAATCTCAATAACTTTCCCTTTATATTTGCCGCCCAAGAAGCTATCACTATCAATCAATGCCCTAACTTCTTTAGCATGGTTTGTGTCACGGCAAGCAATCAACACGATGGGTTTTACATACGGTAGTGCATTATCACCGCAGAACTGTCGAATGACCCCTTTACGATGTTCATGAAGCGTCAAACCATCACGAATTTTCATCTCCTCGATGTCCTCGGAACTATAACCCGCCATGTTGGATCTTCCCATCACAACAGGCGTTTTCAGATAACCCTCTACGGCTCCTCTGGCAAGATCATAAGCGTAGATTACATTATTGGTCGATTTTGGTGTTGCAGTAAATTCCAAGCCAAGCACCGGCTTCAGAAAGTTTATTGCCTTCATGGAAGCGGGTGCATAGTAACGGTGCGCTTCATCCATGCAAATTACCAAGTCATCAAAACTGGACAGTACCTCAGCAAAGGACATCCCAAGGGTTTCCTTGAATTTATGGAAATTAAACTGTGAGTCCGTTTTACTATTAAATATCTTTCCAATATTGAAGATGAACAGCTCAATCTCAGAGCTTTTTTCAAACTGAAGACTCATCTGCTCATATCTAACTGGATATGAATCATAATTCTCACCGTCATAAACCTTGGGTCGCCCCATTTCTGCCTCTAATCCCTTGAAAATGTACTTAGGGTGATTGGGGTTCGATTCTTTCCTCAGTTTTTCATAGATCGTATTTCCAGGTGCCAAAATAAAGAAATGACGATACCCCTTGGTCTTATAGAGGTAATACATGCAAGCCCCCATCAGACGAGTCTTTCCAATACCCGTTGCCATGGCATAGCAGAAAGATGGGAAATCAAATTTATCATCAACCTTTATTTTCCGATGCTTCTCACAATATTCCGTTGCTACAGCTTCAATCGCTGTCTTGCTGTCCTTCTTATAATCGCAGTGAGTGCTGATTGCATTAAGATAGGAAAGCGCTTCCTGCTGGGGTTTACGCAGACTCATAGCGTATCCAATTTTTGTTACAATATCAGCCATTTATCGCACCTCACTTTCAAATGTACACTTGTCCAGTAAATCTTTCGGAATACGCTTTACTTCAATGTTATCCGGCAATCTCAAATCAGACTGCACCTTCGTACTATATATCAACAGCGACTGATTCTCACCGAGGGTCGTTGCAATAGAGCGAATATACTCACCGTTCACAAATTCTTTCGTAATATGGATGAACCGGTTTTCAGACGAATGGCCGTGATACACACCATCTGGTTTGTATTTGAAACCTTCGATCTTACAAATCGCCTCACAAAGCATTTCAAATGTGTACTCTGGGTTAATCTGATAAATCGGCAACCGCTTATTTTTAACTAACAAGCTTGGGGCAAGTTCATAAAAATGGTAACCACCGCCACCCTGCCAATTCACGGCTTTAGTTATACCAGAACTGTCTTGACCGGAAATAAGAGTATCTAAACGTTTTTTGCAGTGGGTATACGCTTGCTCTCCCATTTCGATTCCTATATATTTTCTATTCATCTTATGCGCAACTGCAATCGAGGTCCCTGAACCTAAAAACGAATCCAAAAACCAGTCCTGCTCATTTGATGCAATTTCAAGTACTCGCTTAATTAAGTGTTCTGGCTTTTTTCCTTTGGGAAACGATACTCCTCCTTCATTGTGCAAATTGTTTGACAATATGTCATCCCAAAGCGTAGTTAATGGTTCAGCCGCAACAAGTTCTCCATCGATTTTCCTTAATTTATCTTTATAAAAAAGGATTCTCTCCCCTTTGATGAAATACATATCAGGATTATTCTCTCTGTGCAGATAACAAATATTGTCTTGATTGGATAAAGAGTCTTTTATCTTTTCTTGAATATCCTTTCCCACGCTCTTCATGTCAGGCCGCGCAGTACGAATAACTGATGCAGCATTAGAAATAACAAAATCGTCCATTAAAGCTGGATTTTCTTTAATTTCTTTTCTCGCATCCGACAGAGACAATCGTTTTGAATTTGCATAAGCTTCCGCCAATGTAATAATATTCCAATCAGAATAAGCTGCGTTAATATTCGTGATGAATTTTGTGTATCTTGTATCACGAGTCATCCTTTTCGTATAAACTTTGTTGGGTTTCCAACGTGTTTTGTCTTTTGCAACCATAATGATATAGTTTGTAGTCGTTACACAACCAGGATTAATTGCCTTGTGTCCTGTCGCAGCTCCTTGTTTGAAAGTTATCAAATATAACCGATTATGCCTTCCAAAGATTTCATCCAAAAGGATAGTAATGTATGGTAAATACGCATCATCAATATGCACAAATAAGGTACCATCATCACTCAGTAGCTCATGTAACAGCTCGATACGTTTGCGCATTAAACTCAGCCAAATAGACATTTCTAGATTATCATCGTAGTTTTCAAATGCCTGCCCAGTATTAAAAGGTGGATCGATGTAGATGCATTTAATTTTCCCAGAAAAATCCTGTTGAAGAGCCTGTAGTGCAATCAGATTATCTCCATGAATCAGCATATTTTCGCTTCGAGGGTCTCCATATGATTTTTCTCGATCCTCCATCAAAATACGAGGCTCGATTACTTTATCATCATATTTTCCAACCCAGGTAAGTTCCAGTTTTCCCTTATGTTCCATTCCTGTGTCTCCTTATCTGTTAGAACTTTAGCACGACATTAACAAGCAAAATCGGCTGTATGTCAAATTGCTGGTTAAACTCAGCAATTTCTCTTTCGGCCTCTTCTTGGATGGAAGAGACTTTCTGATGGAATGATGTTTGAACCTTTTGAAGTTGTTTTTTCTTTTCATCAACTTTTTTGCGAATATCAACCTTCTCCAAAAAATCCTTTGCGGCAGTTGCCTCAGCAGACAGCTCATCAATTTCTGCATTCATCTCCGCGATCTGGATGTTCAACTGTTCTCTTTGAATATCAGCCCAGTTTTCCACCTTGCGTTTGTTATAGTCCATCACCGGCTTAGATGATGCCTGATACTTAGATAACATTTCTTGAACCAGTGTGTCATAAATATTCCTGTATGAAGCCAACTCTTCATCAGTAGGTTTGAAATATCTGACATCATCATCATTCACATTTTCAAGTGCCTGAACAATATCGTTTTCCGTAAAATCAATATACCGACCTTGTTCATCACAGAGAAGAAGAACAGGGAAAAGCATCTCATTGTTAGAATTACAAAATGCACCAACAAACAATGTTCCGTGTGAACCGAAGGTTCTTTCACCCCAGTTATCGATTTTCCAGTAGTTCAGATTACCTTCGACATCCGGTTCTGCTACTTGAGTCCAAAAATCGACTTGTTGCAAATACTGATCAATATCGTTTTTTGTCTTTTCCAAAGCGGCACCCTTCGCTGCATCGCTTTCTGTCATCAAAATAGAACGGAGTTGAACAGCTTTCTTGTTGCGTTTTGCGTCAAGCTGTCTATCCAATCTGTCAAATGCTTTTTTGAATTCCGCCCTTGTTCCACAATTCTGATAAATTTCAAGAATTGTTTTTTCAAAACTTGTTCCCGATTCCAATGCACCAAGAGCAATATCGGAAGCTCCAAATACGCCATCAAATAGTTCAAACTTCTTGGATAGAATTTCATAAACCCGGCGATCTGCTTCGTTGCCTGTGTTTAAAAGGTTGATAGCAACAACATCATATTTCTGCCCGTAACGATGGCAACGGCCAATCCTCTGCTCAATTTTCTGCGGGTTCCAGGGGAGATCGTAGTTAATAACAGTATTACAAAACTGTAAGTTCAAACCTTCCGAACCGGCATCTGTTACGATGAGAATTTTGGAGTGTTCCTTGAAGTAATCGACAATGGCATGCTTATATTCAACACTACGGCCATAGTTTGTCTTGCCAAAATTCTTAACCTGCCATGCACGGTATATTTCTTTTGTCATAGCATCATTAAAGTCGCCATTAAACAACAGAATATCATCTTCCTCGAATCCGTCTTTACGCAATTCAGAGGCAATGTATTTTTGAGTTCGCTTTGATTCCGTAAATACAACAACCTTTTGCGGAATATTCTGCTTTTCTTGATATTCAAAAGCCGTATGAATTGCAGTTTTTAAAGCTTTAACCTTTGCGTTGCTTTGAATACGGCTTGCTGTCTCGATGATTGCATCAACCTCGTCTATTTCCGCCTGGATCTGTTGTTTCTGGAAGAGAGTATCCTCGTCATCGATTTCCTCAAAACCGGATTCATCAATTTCGTCCTCAACAAAATTCCAGAATAGATCGAACCCATCTTGGGCGTTAGCTGACTTTGTACCCTCATATAACTTTTGAAGTCTATTCTTCAATACCTCAAAAGTTTCAATCAGAGCATAGCTCGATGATGCAAGTAACTTGCGGATAACCAATACAATAAGACCTTTATTCGCATTAGGGATTGAGTACAGTACATCTTTTTTTAGAAAGTTATTTACCCTCATATACAGTTCAACTTCGTCGGGCGAAAGAACGAAGTCAATCGTTCTACATTCCCTCTTTTTGAAATCCATATATTTTCCAACATCCCGTCGAAGTGTTCGATATAGAACCGGTATCAGTTCTCTTTTTAATTCTGTATAATCTTGTCCCTCAATAAATCTTTTGTTAAAGACCTTCTCGCTTCCAAAAATCCGAGGATCAATAAAGGAAATCAGCCCATGAAGATCCGAAAGAGAATTTTGCAACGGCGTAGCTGTAAGCAATATTTTGGGAATGCCTTTAGAAAGCTCATACAGTCGTTTTGCTCGTTTCGTTCCGTGAAATACATTGCGTAGGTTATGAGCCTCATCAATGATAATAAAATCCCACTTAACATTAGAAAATCGTTGCATCAGTTTTGATGAATAGTCATAGGAAGTAATAACAATCCTAACCTCATCTCTATTTTCCAAACAAGCCTTCCAAAAACTCAAATTGCTCTCCACGGTAAGACGATCTAAGATTGATGCCTGGAGATTGAATTTCTCTTCGAGTTCAACTTCCCACTGTTTACGAAGGGTTGCTGGAAGTGCAATCAAAACATGTTTTGCTCCTGAATCCAAAACATACTTAAGTGTAAGACCCGCTTCTATGGTTTTTCCGAGGCCAACTTCATCAGCAAGGACAATACCTCCTGTTTTTAAAGCTTGAATTGCAGCGCAAAATGCATTGATCTGGTGAGGGTTGATCTCAATGTTCGCGTTCAACAAACATCGAAACGGAGACTCCTCCAATTCTGCTTTTTTGAATCTTCCGTATTGTTCTAAAAGCAAATTTCCTCCCATCGCAATCACCCCTGTCTGTGTTCTAATTGTTCAGCTATACCCAACGCTATTCCTTTTGCCATAAGAGGAGGCACAGCATTACCAACTTGAACAAATTGCGCTGTTCTTGGTCCTTCAAAATAATAGCTATCAGGGAACGACTGAATACGAGCTGCTTCACGCACAGTAATGGAACGGTGTTGTTCTATATCGGGATGAATAAAATAGTGCCCATCCTTTGAAAGGTGTGCAAGTACCGTATGACAGCAAGACTCATCTCCCTCAACTACCTTAAAGCGATCCACAAAAGAATGTCTATTTTTGTGCGTTTTCAATTCCTCAGGTAAGTCGTTATAATTAAGGCGCTTGTGTCCATCATTCCATAGCTCTATTGCTCGTTTGTATATTTCAATATCCCGTTCTTTATTAGGACGACTCTTATGAAGCGTGAGGACATCATCCACTGTTCTAACTTCTGTCTCAGATACACACTTGCTCCATGTTTTAGTTCTGTATTCGGATGACCCAAGACCTGGCTTTAATTTAGGAAGGTCGGACAGCAAATCATTCACAGTAAATGGGCTTTCCTTTTTCAAAAACTCCGGATATGCCATCCCGCTGTTTTTTAACCAGCCAACAATTATCATTCTTCGGCGATTCTGCAAAACTCCAAAGCTCTTAGAATTTTGCTCATGCCACTCTATCTCATAACCAACTCTCCGAAGATATTTTTTCAAATTTTTAAAGGTTGTCCCCTCATTTGCAGATGAAATACCCATCACATTTTCAAAAACAAACATTCGAGGCTGATAGCGTTTCAAAACTCTCGCATACAATTTATAAAGCTCATTTCTTGGATCTTCAGACATTGGATGATCCATGTGACTACTCTGGGCACGTCCAACAAGTGAGTATGCTTGACAAGGTGGTCCTCCTATTACTACATCTACGCTTTGCATATTGCGAAGTTTCATAATCCCATCTATTGTCTTAAAAATTCCAGGAAGCGTATCATTCGACATTGTTTCACAGATTACTGTTTTTGTTATTCGATTAGGTATCTTTTCCAAAAAAGCATCGCGTGTTATTTCCCCACGTAAATACTGATAATAAATATCTAACTGTTTAACTTGCTTCAAATAATAATAAGCACTTCTTGTAACTAATGTTTGCGCTGCGAACGAATTCATTTCTACATGAGCAATAGGATTAAATCCTGCTTGAATAAAGCCTTCAGAAAGCCCACCGGCTCCCGCAAACAAATCTATAAAATTATACTTGCCCTCGGCGGGGATTCTATTCGGCATAATGATTCTCCTACTCCATTTTATTTTTCTTGTTCAAAGGTAAGCCAACTACTTTCAATCGGTTCATAGTCGACATTATGCATTTCACAAAATTCCTTTATTTGTCGCATTGTAGAGATGTTAGGTTTGCTTCTTCCGGTTTCCCATCGACTCACGGTTGTTAAATTGACGCTAAGTTCTTTCGCAAATGCCTCTTGTGAAAAAAACAGGCGTTGCCTTGTTCGCTTTATAGTCTCTGCAAATGTCATATTGGTCGTCTCCTTGTATCTAAATGCACATATCTACTGCATTATTTTAGCATCAATTAGGCGTTTGGTCAATGAGTCAAACTCTTCTGCAAGCAGGGCTTTCGTGACACGAAAGCGATTTTCTGCTTGTTGGGGAAACTCCCCAATCCCCTTAGAACGCCGCCTGTGACATCGGGCTGCGCATCCGTTCCGGATGCTTCAACGGCAGTTCCGGCCAAAGAAAAAAGCCCGGTGCAGCATGAGCATTACACCCACACTGCACCGGACATTCCATCATCGACTACTCTGTCTATTTTCTCCTTCCTGCCGCACTTCCTGCTCATGCCGCTGCTCTTTCTTCTGCTCGTCCTCTTTCAGGATTTCCTGCACAATCTTCTGTGCCACAAGCCAATCCTGCATTTCCGATTTGGTCTTGCGGTACTCTGCATAGGAGTTTTTCTTTCGCTCCAGAAGCATCGCATACTCTGCGTTCAGCTCACTGATACGTGGAAGCTTTTTATCAGAGCCGTTCTCTTTCTTATAGGCATCAAATGCCTTTTTCGCTGCGCTGCGTAAGGCCAGCGTGTCCCGATGGGCTTCATAGAACTCTCGATTGTAGCCGGATGCCTTATACGCAGCAAATACATCTTTTGTCTTAGCATAATTGATTAGATGCTTCCGCAGCACCGACACTTCCGACATCCGTGCCTCATCTGCTTTTACAGATTCCATCAGCGCATCGCAATTTTCAGAAATTTCATCTGCCTTTTCCTTCAGCTCTGCATAGCTCTTGATTCCATGCTCTTCCATGAACATCATAGCTTTTGCCATCTGCTTCAGATTGAAGACTTTCGCCCAGCGCACATATCCTGCGCCTTTGCCCGCCTGCATTTTGGCACGGACATCAATAAGGAACGACATCTCCATCCTCTGATGCACCTGAGCAGACCGTGCGCTTGTGCGGGTTTTCTCTGCAAATTTGCTTCTGTGAACCGCATTCCCGGCAATCACTTTGCAGAGTTCCTCAACTGAATATCCTTTGCCAAGAGAGCGGAAACGAGCAAATCTGGCGTGGCCTTTTCCCCGCAGGGCAGGCTGTTTTCCGTCTTTATACTCGCACCCTGCTTCCTGCAAAATTCCAATCAGTTCCCGGAAGTCTTTTGGGTGTCTTGCCAATGCTGTATCAATGGCCTCGCAGATTTCATCTCGCTGCGATTTTTTCTCTGGGTATAGCCAAGTCTCCAATCCCAATCAGAAACCTGGCTATGTAAAGAGGCGGCAGCTCGCCGCCCCTTCTTATTCTGTTGTCAGCAACGCACCCATGACATCTTCGTCACCGGAACAAACTTACTTGGCATGATCTGCGTCAACCACTTCGTACTTATCACCGGGCTTGAGCTTCAGCCGATGGTCAAGAAACGCCTCGATGCTGAACGTGTTTTTCTTATCGGCACCGGCAGTGAGCTTGTAGTTCGGATGCTGGGTCAGATCGTATTTATCTGACTTGAACGGTCTGACACCACGCAGCTGCAAAATGCATTTTCCGCCATCCAACACAGCCAGTTCATCCACCGAAGCCAGATCATGCCCGACCTTTTGGTAATTTGTGCCGTAAGATGGGCTGTTGCCTCTGGTATCGGAAGTGTTGTACAGATCAATCGTTTCTTTCCCCAGTGCCTGATTCAGCTCTTTTAAGGTAGTCGGCTCCGAACCGCCAAGAAAAATACGGGAATCCATATTGCCGATGATGGTATCGGCATTGTCCTTGTAGATTGCCTTCAACTGGCTCTGTGCCTGAAGCACCAGACATGCCGAGATTTCTCTTGATCGAATGGTAGCCACCAGCTTTTCCAGATTCGGGATCTGACCAATGTTCGCACACTCATCAATCAGGCAGCGCACATGCACCGGCAGTCTGCCGCCGTAGACATCATCCGCTTTTTCGCACAGCAGGTTAAACAGCTGTGTGTAAATCATGGAAATCAGGAAATTAAAAGTCGGGTCTGTATCGCTCATAACGACCTGCTGTTTTTCTTTTCCAATGCTCTTTCTGCGGTCCTCTCCGCTGATTCGCACCGGCGTACACATTTCCAGAATCCTGCTGTAAATCCGGGCGTATGCCACATCCTGCGGATTGCGGATTTCTGCAATTTTCAGATTGGTTGTGATAATGACCGGAAGCCCGGACTTATACCGCTCATCAATGACAGCGTAGACCTGCTCCAGCGCATATTCGGTGCTGCGCTCAATTCCCAGATCATCCAGAATCAGCAAAGAATAGTTGGAAAACGAAGCGATATACCGGTATCGTTCTTCCGAATACATGGCACCCATCTGGTTCAGGATTTTGGAGAAGTTCGTCATCAAAACCGGAATGCCCTGATCCAGCAGCGCATTGGCAATACATGCCGCCACAAAGGACTTTCCGGTTCCAACACCTCCCCATAACAAAAGGCCAAGGTTTTCAGCCTTGACCTTTTTCCACTGCTCCACATAGCGTTTTGCCATCTGGATGTCCTTGTTGTCCTCTGCAACGGCAAAATTCCATTCCAGAAGATGCTTTTCCTGAATTCCCGTTGCCTTCAGCTGCCTGATTTTACGCTGCCGCTCCACCAGTTCATCCTGGCGTTTCTTTTCCGCCATCGCTTCCTGCTGGCATCTGCAAAGGCAGGGAACAATCTTGTCTCGGCCCCAGAGCTTTACCCTGCACTGCACCGGAGTATGACAGTTCCGACAATACAGCAGACCATCCTCTCCCTGGTATTCCCGCTCTCCGGGTTCTTTCGGCGTAAAGAGCAAATCCAACGCCGCATTCAATACTTCAGGCACCATGTCGCTCATAGGCTGTCTCCTTCCTCAAATGTGTAGTCTGCC
>ERZ1032022.54-NODE-54-length-28121-cov-27.018278_pt1 | contig 28121 bp, 21 predicted proteins | sample MGYA00516699_ERZ1032022 | MGnify/ENA primary metagenome ERZ1032022 (study PRJEB33719, sample SAMN04261294) | wastewater metagenome | biome: rural village; feature: human; material: feces | host: Homo sapiens | place: El Salvador | collected 2013-01-07 ... | reverse complement strand
CACTTGTTTTAAAACATCGTATGACTGCACATAAATTCATGGAAAATTTGTTGCACAATCACAGTTTTGTTTGTCTGCATCGCTATTGAGGACGAATACGGCAACACCCCGGCACGGCGGGCGGAACTGGACTGGCTGCTGTACAATAAGCCGCTGGAGTATGCCCAGCTTGTGCTGGGTGGTGAGATTGAGCACTACCTGTCACTTGGCTGTGACCATGGAAGAATGGAAGATTATAGCAATTTTCAAAATTAAAGCGAGTAGCTGCAGGAACGAAACCATCCAGCACAGTCAAATTGGCGAAACATGGGCGAAAGCAGTCTGAATGGCATCTGGTGGAGCATCGGCTGTCCGTGCTTTGAGTTTGCGGAGGATAGCCTTGACCTTCGACCAGATATTCATCGGTCGCATCATACCAGCTGTGTTATGCCAGCAGGTATGAGCAAGTAGAAGTCATTTGCTGGGTAGCATATCATTTTGAAGTGAGCGGTTTTTTGCTGTGGATGCGGGGCTGAAATTTTGCAGGAATGATTGCTCTTTAAATGCAGTCGTGATACAATAAAAGATACGGAAAAGAAAACGATTTCGGGCAGTCTGTCAAAAACGGCTTTCAATCCCGCGCAAAGGCATCACGGGTGTATACCTTGCCGGAGATATCGTCAAGGCAGGCATCGTAGCGGTTGGCCAGCACAAGGGCGCACATGCGCTTGAATGCGGGCAGGTCGTTCACAACCGGGATGCCCTCAAAGCTGGAGCCGTCCGGCAGGGTGGGTTCGTAGATCACAAGGGCCGCGCCCTTGCTGCGTAGAATGTGCAGAATATCCTGAATAGAACTTTGGCGGAAGTTGTCGCTGTTGCTCTTCATGGTCAAACGGTAGATGCCAATGGTGCCGCCGTCAGCCAGTTCCAGCGCGCGCTGTGCAATAAACGCCTTGCGGGTCTGGTTGCTGTTTACAATGGCTTCGATCAGATCCTCCGGGATGGAGCCGTAGTTGGCAAGCAGCTGCTTTGTGTCCTTGGGCAGGCAGTAGCCGCCGTAGCCAAAGCTGGGGTTGTTGTAATAGTTGCCGATGCGCGGGTCCAGACACACGCCTTGAATGATCTGCCGTGCATCCAGCCCGCGGCTTTCGGCGTAGGTGTCCAGTTCGTTGAAGTAGGCCACACGCAGTGCAAGGTAGCTGTTGGCAAACAGTTTGACGGCCTCCGCTTCCGTAAAGCCCATGAACAGCGTCGGGATGTCCGTATCCAGCGCACCTTCGGCAAGTAGTGCCGCAAATGTATGCGCGGCCTGCACCAGTGCTGGATCCTTTAGATCAGTGCCCACAAGGATACGGCTGGGGTGGAGGTTATCCTCCAGCGCACGGCCCTCGCGCAGGAACTCCGGGCTGAACAGGATGTTCTTGTAACCGGTCTTCTGCCGGATGCTTTCGGTGCAGCCAACCGGGATGGTGGAACGGATCACGACAGTAGCATGGCGGTTCACAGCCAAGACCTGTGCAATGACCTGCTCCACCGCAGAAATGTCAAAGCGGTGCAGCGCGCTGTCGTAGTTGGTGGGCGTTGCCACCACCACAAGGTCGGCCTGCCGGTAGGCAGCGGCGGCATCCAGCGTGGCGGTGAGGTCCAGCGGCTTTTCGGCCAGATACCGGCGGATGCATTCGTCCTGCAACGGGGACTGGCGATGGTTGAGAAGTTCCACTTTTTCCGGTACGATATCCACAGCAAGCACTTTGTGATGCTGCGCCAGAAGCACCGCCATGGAAAGGCCGACATAGCCGGTGCCGGCAATGGCAATGATGCAGGGTCTCATGGGCACAGGGCTCCTTTCAGATAAACTCTTTTTGTATCATAACACAAAATCAGACAGCTTGTCCACACGCACAGCGGCTCGAAGGATGATAAAAACCTTTGCAGTGACAGAACATTTGCATGGTGTGCTGCCCTGCACAAAAAACAGCAAAGGATGTGGAAGTATGAAGCTTTTTTCTTACTTGTCGGTGGCAGTGCTGCTGGGCAGCGGCGTAGTGCTTACGGCCTACTCGCCGGATCTGCTCTCCATGGTGATTGTGGGCTTTATGTGCATGATTGCTCTGGCAGGAAGCATCTACGGCCTGCTGCCCACCATCTCGTTTACCGGCGGCCTGCTCACCGGCCAGAACAGCATCCGCAAGGCATCCGGCACCGAGGGCACATCCACTTGGGTGGTGGCATTGCAGATTGACCGCTTTTTCCACCAGAAAACACTGGATAAGCTCTTTGCTGAATACCGCGAAAAGGTGCAGCACCAGCGCGAGACCGGCCAGATCGTCAGCGATATCGATGAGATGCTCAACGAGGAGGTGCTGGCCCTTTACACATGGCGCGGCGTCATTGCACAGATCCCTGGCACACTGACTGGCCTTGGCATTCTGGGCACCTTTGTGGGCCTGCTGCTGGGCCTGCGGAACATCAGTTTCATCACGGTGGAAGCCGCCCTTGGCAGCGTGCAGTCCATTCTGGCCGGTATCGATACGGCATTCTACACCTCCATTGCGGGCGTTATTTTGTCCATCCTGTTCAATATCATCAACAACGTGCTGCGCAATATCATGAACCGTGAGACCGGCCTGTTTCTGGAAAACTTCCACAAGGCGGTCATTCCCACCACTGACGAGCAGGCCCGTTACAGCAGTCGCCGCGAGGTGCGCCAGATCTTGGAACTGCTGGACCGCCTGCCCAAGAACAGTTTGAACCCGCTTTCCGACGAGGCTGTGAGCGGTGCCGGCGGCAACGAGCGCGTGCTGATGCCGCAGATCTTGGAGGGACTGCGCAAGAACGAGTTCACCTTCTTCCTGCAGCCGCAGTACGAACTGAACACCCGCAAAGTGATCGGTGCCGAAGCGCTGGTGCGCTGGAATCATCCGGTGCTGGGCGTGGTGTCGCCCTCGGTGTTCATCCCGGTGCTGGAAAGCAACGGTTATATCACCAAACTCGATCAGTATGTCTGGGAGCAGGTGTGCCAGACCATCCGTTCGTGGATCGATCAGGGCATCCGCCCGCTGCCCATCTCGGTGAATGTGACCAAGACGGATGTCTTGGCCATGGATGTGGCCGACTTCTTCTCCGATATGCTCAAGAAATACCGCATCCCGCCCAAGTATTTGGACATCGATATTGCAAAATCTGCCTACCTTGAAACGCACGGTGCATTGGGCGACACCATTGCACAGCTGCAGCAGATGGGTTTCCGGGTGATCTTGGACGGCTTCGACGGCGACTACATCGGCCTGAGCGCTGTGGGCGAACTGGGCACCGATGTGCTCAAGCTGGATCTGCGCAGTGCCGAAATGACCCACAAGGCGGCCAACTTGCCCGCTGTTTTTGCGCAGGCGCGCTCGCTGCGCCTGACGCTGCTGGCTGAAGGCATTGAGAGTGCGGATCAGCTCAACGCACTGCGCAAGTGCGGCTGCACCGAGGGTCAGGGCTACTTCTTCTCGCGGCCGCTGTCGGTGGGTGAGTTTGCCACGATCCTGAAAGTGGGGCATGCCGGATCATGAAAAAACGCAGAAACGAACCGGAAAACGAGTATAACTTCTGGCAGCCGGCCACCGATATGATGAGCGCCCTTGTGTTCGTGCTGGTCCTAATCATTGCCTTGCTGGGCCTGTACCTGCTGAGCGACTATACTGGCTACGAGGAAGCGACTTCGTCCAGCGAAGCGGCTGCGTCCAGCGAAGAGGCTGCGTCCAGCGATGTGAACGATGACGATGACCGCGGCAGCTGGTACCATGACGACCAGTACGGCACCGGCGATGGTAATGGCGACGGCAGGTACGACCAGCAGGTCATCCAGACCGGCGGTGGCGGCGGCTACGGCGAGGACGGCATCAAGACCGCCGTGTTCGTGGAGTTGATCGATGACGAGACCGAGCGCCGCATTCAGGAGCAGGGTGTGCGCTTTGAACTGTACCGCACCGACACCACCCACCTGCAAAACGGTACCCTGCAAACGCTGAATACCTACTACCCGGAAAAGATCAATTACCGCGAGTACGAGACCACCGAAGAGGGCGTGTTCTACTTGCCGGAAAAGATCTGGCAGGGCAGCTATTACTTCCACGAGCTCACCGAGCCGGAAGGCTATGATGCCGCAGCGGATACCTATTATGATGTGGATCGCATGTACGACTGGCCGGATCCCTATGTGGTGCAGATCCGGGTGGCACCGTGCAAGAATATCATCCGCATCCAGATGAACGATGCCGAGACCGAAGAGCCTGTGAGCAGTGGTACCTTCCAGGTGCTGGCCGCAGAGGACATCATCACCAAAGACGGCACCCTGCGCTATTCGGCCGGCCAGCAGGTGGACGTGATCACTTGTGATGACACTGGCTATGGCGAGAGCAAGGAACTGTATCTGGGCAATTACACTGTGCAGCAGCTTTCGGCCCCGAATTACTACACCACCATGCAGGAAAGCTTGGATGTGACGGTGGAAAAGAAGAATGGCGAGTTGCCGGAACTGCACGAGATCACGGCGGAAAAGACCAAGATCGTCTTGAACCTTGCCGACGAGTTGACCGGCCAGAAGCTGGAGGGTGCAGCCTTTACCGTGACGAACGAGCGCACCGGTGCCGTGCAGACGCTGCGCACCGATGCTTCCGGCGGTATTCTGCTAACGAATCTGGATAAGAACACCACCTATCACATCCGCCAGCAGCAGGCGCTGGAGAATTACCGTGCCGATGACGCCGACTATGAGTTGACGGTGGATGAGAACGGCCTGATCGATGGCCAGAGCACCGCACAGCTGGCCCTGACCAACCGGGTGCTGCGGGTGTCCGTTCACGCGGTGGATATGGTGCTGCGCGGCGATCTGGACGGCGAGACGCTGTCGTTGTACAACGCACAGGATCAGCTGGTGGACAGCTGGACCACGAACGGCGCAGGCAAGATGTTTGTGGGCCTTGCTGAGGGCGATTATTATGTGGTGCGCGGCACCGAGAACGGCGAGAGCGCAAAGCGCTATAGCTTTACCGTGCAGGATACCGCACGCCAGCAGGATTGGAACATCCCGGTGTTCACCCTGCGCAGCGGCATCGTACTGGCTGTGGGTGCAGCGCTGGCCGCAGGCGTCATCTGGCTGCTGGTGTTCCTGTTCGGGCTGCTGAAACGCCGCCGCAAGGACCGAAAAGATGCCGCCCAAAACACCGACGCGCCGGAAAACAAACAGCCATAAGGGAAGGTGACAAAGCGTGAGCGACGTACAGATTCGTGTGGGCGATCTGGTATATGCAGTGTTCAAGCGCTGGAAAATGATTCTGGCGCTGGGCCTAATGGGGTTTGCCTGCGGTTTTGCACTGAGCGGCATTTCCTATTTGCAGGGCAACTACACCAGCTACGAGATCGACTGCTCTGTTGCCATCACGTCCCAGTCGGCTACAGGTGCCTTTACCGGCAATTCCAGCTACCTAACCCCCAACGACTTTTATCTGGCGCAGGACCTTGTGGACGCTTCCACCTTTGTGATGAAGAGCGACCGGGTGCTGCAAGCTGCCATTGACGGCGCGGGCCTTGTGTCGGTCACGCCCAAGGAGGTCTCCCGCAATCTGGACGTGAGTCGCTACAACGAGACGCAGGTGTTGCAGCTGACCCTGAACTGGAACAACGCCGATGCCGGCATGCGGCTGATGAATGCCCTGCTGGACGCCAGCAAGGAAGTGCTGCCGGAAACGCTGATGGTAGGCTCTGTGGCGGTAATCGACCCGCCTACGGCCACCTACCTGATGGGCGGCGGCGGCTACTCCAGCCTGTGGCTGATCTTTGGCCTGCTGGGCATCGTAGCCGGCGTGGGCGTGGCCGTGCTGGAACTGATCATGCGACCCACCCTGCTGAACCTGAAGGACGTAGAGGACATACTGGGTCTGGAAACGCTGGGCATCGTGCCCCGGGATGACAATTATTTTACCAAGAGTACCCGTATCCTCAGCGATAAGCCCACCGATGCCAGTGCGGTGCAAAACTTTGCGTCGGCGGCGTATATCCTAAGCAACCGCCTTGGCACCAAGGAAAAGCAGCACCGCTTCTATGTGACCTCTGCCGAGGACAGCGAGGGCAAGAGCACCGTGGCGGCAAACTTGGCGTTGCAGCTCTCCGATATGGAAAAGCGCACCCTGCTGCTGGACCTGAACACCCGGGCTCCAAGCCTGAGCGGAATGTTTTTACAAAACGTGGATTACAACCGCACTTTAAACGCACTGTATAAGGGCGAAAGCTCGGCACAGGAGGCTGTGATCTCGCTGACCGGCTATCTGGACCTGCTGCCGCTCATTCTGGAGCGCAACGCCGTGCCGTTAGACGGTACCCTGTTCGAGCTTTTGGAAGGCGTTATGAAGCCCTACGAGTATGTGATCATCGATGCATCCTCGGTGGGCCGCTCCTCGGACGTGCTGCGCCTGAACCAGCTGGCAAAGAACGTGCTGTTCGTGGTGCGGTATGATACAACGCCGCTGCCCGTCGTGCAGGACGCCATTGAAAAGCTGGATAAATCCGGCGTGCGCATTCTGGGCTGTGTGGTGAACGGTGCGCAGTCCATCAGCACCTTCCAGTTCCGGCAGGACAAGGCAGAAGCACCCCGCAAAACGGAACCGCAGCCGGACGCCGCTGTGTCCGATGTCCCCCTGCCAGAGGACCTTTTCCGCCCGGCGGAAAAAGCCGACAACGACGCTGCAGGCTGGAAGCCCATCGGCAAGGCACAGAGCGTGATGGACGAACTGACCGATGATCTGAACCGCAGCCACGGCACTTTGAGCGATGACGAGGCCATGTGGGAATTGCTGCGCATGGGCGCGGACGGCAGTTGGAAACAGACGAATGGCGAGGAGGCACAGGAAGATGGAAACACCCAGACACAGCAGCCTGCGCCGGAGCCGGAATCCCAGTCCCCGGAAACTGGAACGCAACCGGGACCAAAAGCGGACACCGAGCAGGGAACCGAGTCCAAACAGTCCGCAAAGCCCGCTATACCCGCCGATAAACACGGAAAACGGCAGCGCGCCCGCCAGAGGGGCGGCTTCTTTGGGAACAACTACAGGAAACCGAAGCACTGAACGCCGCCAGAAACTCATCGATCTTGCCTTGGCGTTTGTTGTCCTGGTGGTGAGCATGGGCTTTCCCGGGCAGTATACCCGCCTGCTGGGCAGCGCCAGCAGCACCCTGCTAGAATACACTGCCTTTGGCCTGCAGCTGGTGCTGATGTTTTTTTCCAGCGGCAAAGGCGGCGTGATGGAACTGCGGCTGCTGGACATCAAACCGAAATATTTTGCCATCTACTGCATGGCCATCGTCTTTTTTGTGGACTCCATGCTTGTAACACGCTACCCTTCAGAGCAGTTGATTTCCTGCATCCGCTTTACCGTTACCATCCTGTTTGCTTTGTGGATGGCCGACCACTACGACACGGAACACCTGTTGCAGCTGATCTGCATGGCGCAGACTGCGTTTGTGATACTGACACTGGTGTACTGCGTGCTGTCCCCGGGCACTATCTTTTCCAAAGAGCAGGGCCAGCACGATTTTATCGGTTTCCTGCGCACCAAAAACAATCAGGCAGCCGAGCTTTCGGTGGGGATGATGTTCCAGATGGTGCTCTTCAAGCTACAACGTGCCAAGCGACAGGTGGCCTCCCGCGGGCAGCTGCTGCTGTTTGTAGTGCAGGGCATGATGCTGGTGCTGTGCAATGCAAAGGGCGCGCTGTTCTGTGCGGCCATCCCGGCGTTTTATCTGCTGTTCGTGGAGGGACGCGGCGGCAAGGCACGGCGTCTGCCGCTTGGCCTTGTCTATGTGGTCGGCAGCGTGGGCTTCCTGATCACGGCACTGACGGTGCTGCCCATGCTGGAGCCGCTACTCAACGCCATTGGCAAGAATGCCACCCTTACCGGGCGCATCCCGCTGTGGCGGCAGATCATTCAGGTGATGCTGAGCAGTCACACCTTCACGGGCTATGGCTTTGGTATGTTCTGGCGGGACCGGCAGGCGGTAGCGCTGCTGCACACGGCTTTCCGGCGAAACTCGTTTATGGGTACCATGACCACCGGTGCGCACAATGTGCTGCTGGAATTCTGGCTCAATGTGGGTCTGTTTGGCATTGGCGCTTACTTTTTTGCAATTCTGGCTTCCTTCCGGCAGATGGATCGGCTGGAGCGGGCAGACTATCTGTTCTGCGCCGTGTACCTGATGTGGTTCATGATCTTAGGCTGGACGGAGCGTTCCCTTTCGACCTATGAATACCAGATGCTGTTTCTGTTCATGGCCATGGGCGTTGCCTGCAAAAAGCCGCGCCGCATGAGCAGACGCATAGAAAGATTGGAGCAGGAAACATGAATACACACTGCGGAATGCAGTTTTTGCTCATTGTGGTGCTACTTGGCATTGGCTTTACGGCAGTGCTGGGCACGCTGCTGCGCCGCAACCGCAACCCGCGTGCTATACCGGCGCTGGTGGCTGTGGTGGCGTTTTTGTTCTTCTGCATCGGTGCAGTGCTGTTTGTGCTGATGCAGACTGTGGCATATAGCGGCATGGTGCTGCTTGCGCTGCTCATGCTGGAAGGCGTGGCCGTGTGCGGCTGGCTGTGCTGGTTCGTTCTGAGCAATCTGCGCCAGCTGAACAAGGCGGCATCGGCGCTATTCTTTACCTATCTGGCAGCGGTGCTGTTCGTTACCCTGTTGTCCCGGCAGGACGTGCACAACACCACCATCATCATGGAACTGGAGTTGTGGCAGGCATTACAGACCCACGACGCGGATCTACTGCGGCATATGGCGCTGAATGTGGCAATGTTTATGCCGCTGGGTGCGCTGCTGCCCATGATGCACCGCCGCCTGCGCTCGTGGATCTATGCGCTGCTGTGCGGTGCGGCGCTTTCCACCTTGATCGAGACCACCCAGCTGTTGGCTGCGGCAGGTCAGTGCGATGTGAACGATATTGCAGCCAACACCTTGGGTGCTCTGCTGGGCTACGGGCTGTTCCGGCTGCTGGGCATGGGCGGGAGGATAGAATGAAGATCCTGATGGTAGAGCAGTTTTTGCCGGACAGTGTGTACACACTGGAACTTTGCCGTGCGCTGCGCCGCCAGCAGGATATGCAGCTGACGGTGTTCTGCCGCAAGGGCGGGTCGGTGCCGCTGGACGGCGTGCAGTGGAAGGATGAACTTTATGCCGGCGGCAAGGGCAGAGCGGAAGCGGTACTGCGCTATGGTGCGGGCCTTGCTGCCCTTGCCCGCGAGATGCGCACTGGCGGCTACGATGTGATCCATGTGCAGAACTTCAAGGATGCACGGTACGAGATCCCGCTATACTGCCGGGCCAAAAAACATTGCGGTCTGCTGGTGCATACCGTGCATAATCTTTTGCCCCACGAGGCCGTGGAACGGGACAAAAAGCTTTACGGTGCATTATATGCTTCCTGCGATCTACTGGTAGTACACAATTTGTACTGCCGCCAGCTGTTGCTGGACGAGTACCATGTGCCGCCAGAGAAGATCTGTGTTACGCCCCATGGGAGCTACACCCAGATCCATGCCGAAGCGTCGGCCTTCCCGCACGCAGGCACGGTGGAGTTTTTGCAGTTCGGCGTGCTGCGCCGCTATAAGGGCGTGGACATCCTGCTGGAAGCGCTGGCCCGCATGACCGATGCTCAGCGCAGCCGGGTGCATGTGACCATTGCGGGGGCCCAGTACCCAAAGCTGGACGCCACGGATTATGCGGCCATTATCCGGCAAAAGCAGCTGAACTCCTGCGTGACCCTGCGGCTGGGCCATGTGCCGGAAACCGAGTTGGACGGGCTATACCGCAGCGCCGATTTCTGCCTGTTCCCCTACCGGGAGATCTACGGCAGCGGCGCACTGCTGATGGCCTATAGCTACGCAAAGCCAGTGCTGGCCAGCGGCATCCCGGCCTTTGAAGAGGAGACCAGCGGTGGTGCTGCGGGCATATTGTACCCGCCGGAGGACCCGGATGCACTGAAAGCAGCCATGCTGCAAGCTGCGGACTGGCAGGCGGCAGAGTATGCGGCCCGGCAAAAGTGCATCCGCACGCTGGTGCAGGAAAAATACAATTGGACGCATTCGGCAGAATGTCTGGCGAAAGGGTACCACGACGTATGGCAAAGAAAACAGGCGACCTGAACGGGGCGCAGCGCCGGATGCTGATGAATATGCTCTGGTCGCTGCTTTCGCTGCTCATCAATTATTTTATGAACTTTCTCATCACGCCGTATGTCACCAACAACATCGGTGTGGAGGCATATGGCTTTGTGGCGCTGGCCAACACCTTTGTGAGCTATGTGGACATTCTGGCTGTGGGTCTGAACGCCTTTGCCGGACGGTTCATTGCCATGGCCTATCATCAGGCCAAGCCGGAAAAGGCAAATTGCTATTTTTCCTCTACCATTCTGGCAGACCTCATTCTTGCGGCACTGCTGCTAGCGGGCGGCGGTGTGGTGATTGCCGATCTGCCCAAACTGTTTCAGGTGCCGCCGCAGCTGGTGGGGGATGTGCGGCGGCTGTTTTTCATCGTGCTGGTGCGGTATCTGCTCACGCTGCTGCGCACCGCCTTTGATACGGCGGCCTTTATTGCAGAGCGCATCGATCTGGCCGAGCAGCTGCAAAGCATCGCCTACCTTTTGCAGGCGGTGCTGCTGCTTGTCATGTGTATGCTTTTGCCCCCGCACGTATGGTATGTGGGTGCAGCCTCGGCGGCGGGGGCGCTGTTTCTGCTGGCTGGCAACTGGGCGTTGTGCCGCCGCCTGACACCGGGGCTGCGGTTCACCCCCAAAAATTTTTCGCCCCGTGCTGTGTGGGAGGTGCTTTCCACCGGCAGCTGGACGGCGCTGAACAATCTTGGCAATGTGCTCAACAGCGGGCTTGATCTGCTGATCACGAACCTGATGCTGGACGCCACGGTCATGGGGCAGATCTCGGTAGCAAAAAATCTGGAAAGCATTGCCGGGGCGATGATCCTGAAGATCAGCGCTTCGTTCCGGCCGCGGTGCCTGCGGATGTACGCGGAAAACAAGATCGATGAACTGGCCGCACTGCTCAAAACGGCCATGCGGTGCACCGGAGGTTTTTGCAATCTGGTGGTGCTGGGCTTTTGGGTATGCGGTTCCGATTTTATGGCCCTGTGGCTGCCCGGGCAGGACACGGAATTTTTGTTCTGGGCCGGGCTGATCGTGCTGCTGGGCGATATTTCCACAGGAGTGGTACACCCGCTATATTATGTTTATACGCTTGCCAAAAAGCTGCGCCTGCCCTGCTGCATCACCATCCTGATGGGGGCGGCCAACGTGATCTCCATGTATATTCTGCTGCGGTATACCACACTGGGAGCGTATGCGGTGATCCTGACCACACTGGTGATCAGCCTGGTGCACTTTGTGGATGCGCCGCTGTATGCGGCCCACTGCCTGCAGCTGCCGTGGCACACCTTTTACCCGATGCTGGCGCGCAACGCGCTCTCGCTGGCGGTGGGATTTGCAGCAGGCCAGCTGCTGCGCCGGGTGCTGCCGCAGGCGGGCAGCTGGGCGGCGCTGGCGGGCAAAGGGCTGATCACGCTGGCAGTGCTGGCGGCGGTGCTGGCCGTGATCCTGCTGCCATGGCAGGACTGGAAGCGGCTGGTGCACCGGGAGAGGAAAACAAACGATAAGGGCTGAACGAACGATGGAAAAAGTACGGTTGCTGAATACCCATGTCAATAACCTGACACTGGACGAAGCGGTGGAATTTCTGCTGCAGAAAGTGCGGGCGCATACCCCGGCTTATGTGGTGGAAGTGAACGTGGATGTTGTGGTGAAAATGGAGCAGGACACACAGCTGCGGCAGATCGCGGACGAAGCAGACCTGACGCTGGTAGACGGCCAGCCGCTGGTGTGGATCGCCCGCTGGTATGGCCGCCCGCTGAAGGCAAAGATCTCCGGCTCGGACCTGGTGCCTGCTCTGCTGCAGAAAGCGGCCGGGGAGGGGCACTCGGTGTTCGTGCTGGGCGGGAAGGAAGATGCCGCCCGCAAGGCTGCCGAAAACCTGCACCGGGATTACCCGGGGCTCAGGATCGCAGGCGCGTTCTCGCCCAGCATGGGATTTGAGCACAAGCCGGAAGAACTGGCCGCCATCCGTGCGGTACTGCAAACGGCCAAGCCGGATATCCTGCTGGCCTGTTTTGGCTGTCCCAAGCAGGAAAAGTGGGTGTACGAAAACCACCGTAGCTGCGGCGCAAAGGTGACGCTGTGCGCCGGTGCTACCGTGGATTTTCTGGCCGGGAATGTAACGCGTGCTCCCAAGGTGCTCAGTGACCACGGGCTGGAATGGCTCTACCGTTTTCTCAAGGAACCCAAGCGGCTGTTCCGGCGTTATTTTGTGGATGATCTGCAAATTTTCCGGATGGCGTGGAAATACAGGAGGGCAGAAAAGTGAAGATGGGCATTCTGTGCACGATGATCAACGGCTTTGGCCGGCGCGGCTACTACAACAGTCAGGAGGTGGGCCTTGGTCGTGCGCTGGCCGCGATGGGCCACCAGGTGACCATTTATAAGGGCATCGACCCCGCTGAAAAAGAGGAAAAGGTGCATCCGGCCAGCGGCCTGACCGTGTGGTATCTGCCCATGCGGCATCTGGGTGCTCACGGTTGGATGCCGACGGACAAGCTGGACCCGGAGATCAGAGCGCTGTTCTGCTTTGGCGACCAACAGTTCTTTCTGCCGCATATTTACCGCTGGTGCCGCAGGCACGGTGCGGTCTTTGTGCCCTACATCGGCACAGCCCACAGCCTTGGCACTGGGCTGAAAGGCAGCGTAATGAATGCCCTGTTTGCGGCAGGCACGCTGCGCATCTATCTGCATAACCCCGTGCTGGCCAAGACCAGTTCCGCCAAAGCTGAACTGGAAGCGCTGGGCGTGCGGGATATCACGGTGGCGCCGGTGGGTCTGGACACCGCTGTGCTGCACAAGGACTTCCGCACAGCGGACCGGCTGGCCCTGCGCCAGAAATACGGCTTTGCCCCAGACGATGTTGTGCTTTGCAATGTGTCCCGTCTCTCGCCGGAAAAGCGTCCACTGGAACTCATCGACCTCTTTTTGACCATCCGGGGCAAAAAGCCCTTCAAACTCATCATCATCGGCAACGGCGCGCTGGACAACGCCCTGCGGGAAAAGATCAAAACCAACGGTCTGGAGCAGGAAGTGACCTTGTTCGACAACGTGCCCTACGACCAGATGTGGGAAATTTACCACGTCTCGGATTACTATGTGAACATGAACTACACCGAAATTTTTGGTATGGCCATCATGGAAGCAGTGTACTACTGCACCTCGGTGGCGGCGGTGCAGGCCATCGGCCCTTCGGTGACGCTCAAGGACATGAAGGGCCACTGCCTGTGCGCGGACGATGCCGCCGTGGCCCGCTGGCTGCTGGCACCGTATCCGGCCCGGGAGGACCTGGAAGAAAGCGCTGCGAAGATCGCCCGGGATTTTTCCTGGCGGCGGTGCGCCGGGGCGTTTTTGGATATCGTAAAGCAAAAAGGAGGCCGGATGCAATGATCTATTTTGGCATTACGCTGCGCAGCAGAGCGGCCTCCAAAAACTGGGAGATGGTGCAGCGGGTGTTCAACCGCACGCTGGCTTCCGTCTGGCGGCAGACCTGCCCGGAATTTAAGGTACTGGTAGCCTGCCACGAGCGCCCGCTGCTGTGGGCGGCCTATGATGAACGGCTGGAATTTTTGCAGGCAGATACGCCTGCTCCCCGGGATCACCAGGAAATGATGCTGGACAAGGGCTGGAAGCTTTCGCTGATCGCACAGCGGGTGCGGCAGCTGGGCGGCGGCTATGTGATGATGGTGGATGCCGATGACCTGATCTCGAACCGGGTGGCGGCATATGCGGCAGAGCACCCGGCGGAAAACGGCTTTTTGAGCCGCAATGGCTATGCTTACACCGAAGGTGCCGGGTATGCACAGCAGATCCGGGAACCGCACCGCATCTGCGGCTCCTGCTCCATTGTGTACTACCGTGTGGAAGATCTGCCGGATCATATGCCGGAAAACCTGTGGGACGATACGCTCAAGGATCGGTGGATCATCCGCAAGTCCCACCGGATCATACCGGAAAGCATGAAGCAGGCGGGCCGGGAACTGGCGGTGCTGCCGTTCCCTTCCACCATTTATGTGCGGAACACCGGGGACAACCACTCGATGCTGGGTGGCAGCGACCTGGGATGGAAACGGAAGCTGGAACTGGCCCTGCGGCCCAGGATCCCGCTGCAGAGGCTGGAAGCGGAATTTTACCTGAAAACACTGGATGCACTGCCTGCTCTGCCTGAGAACTGATGTGAAATGAGGAATGCCGTATGATCATTACCAAAACGCCTTTCCGTATGTCCTTTTTTGGCGGCGGGACTGATATGGAAAGCTTCTTCCACGAAAATGGCGGCGCGGTGCTTTCCACCACCTTTGACAAATACTGCTATGTGAATGTACGCCATCTGCCGCCTTTTTTTGATTACTCCACCGAACTTTCCTACGCCAAGACCGAGCGTGTGACGGATGTGGAGCAGATCGAGCATCCGGCCATCCGCAACGCCATGAAGATGCTGGATATGCATCACATCCGCCTGACCTACGAAGCGGACCTGCCGGCGCGTTCCGGCCTTGGCACTTCCAGCTCCTTTGCGGTGGGTATGCTCAATGCGTTCCATGCGCTCAAGGGCCAGTATGTGGGCAAACGGAAACTGGCAGATGAAGCCATCCGGTTGGAGCGCGTACTCTGCGCCGAGGCCGGCGGCTGGCAGGACCAGATCGCCGCGGCCTATGGCGGGCTGAACCGCATCGATTTTGGCGCCGAGGGCTATCAGGTGCATCCAGTGCTCATTTCGCCTGCCCGCAAGCAGCAGTTGAACGACAACCTGCTGATGTTCTTTACCGGCTTCACCCGGTTGTCGGCGGAGATCCAGCAGATCAACAATGCCAGCACCGGCGCAGACAAAACGGCTCGCCTGCGGGAAATGCTGGCCTTGGTGGACGAAGCCGAAACCGTGCTGACCGACAAGCAGGCCGATTTGGACGATTTTGGCCGGATGCTGGACCACACATGGCGGCTCAAACGCGCCACCGGTTCAGCGGTTTCCACCAGCTGCATCGATGAACTGTACGCCAAGGGCATCGCCGCCGGTGCACTGGGCGGCAAGCTGCTGGGCGCGGGCGGCGGCGGTTTTTTGGTGTTCTATGTGCAGCCGGAGCGTCAGACTGCGGTGCGCAAAGCCATGGAAAAGCTGCTATACATTCCGGTACGTTTCGAAAACAGCGGCGCCCAGGTCATTTATTACGCACCGGAGGAGGAATCCGTATGAAGGCTGTGATCATGGCCGGCGGGCGCGGCACCCGCATTGCGTCGGTGGCACGGGATATCCCCAAGCCCATGCTGCCCATCGATGGTGTGCCCATTCTGGAGCGCGAACTGGAAAGCCTGCGGCAGCAGGGCATTACCGAGGTGATCCTGACGGTGGGCTATCTGGCGCCTGCCATCATGGAATATTTTGGCGACGGCAGCGGCATTTCGCCCACCACCGGCAGGCCTTTTGGCGTGCGTATCCACTATTATGTGGAAAACGAGCCGCTGGGCAACGCAGGTGCGCTCTACCGCATCCGCGACGAACTGGACGCGGATTTTCTGCTGCTGAACGGCGATGTGATGTTTGATGTGGACTTGCAGCGGTTTGCCATGCACCACAAGGCGCACGGCGGGCTGGCGACCCTGTTCACCCACCCCAATGGGCACCCTTACGACAGCAGCCTTGTGGTGGCCGATGCCCAGCAGTGCGTGACTGCATGGCTGACAAAGGAGGAGCCCCGCCCACAGTATTATCGCAACCGGGTCAACGCCGGGCTGCACATCCTCAGCCCCAGCCTGCTGGCCGGGGACATCCCGGCGGGCAAGGTGGATCTGGACCGGCAGCTTTTAAAGCCCTTGGCGGGCACGGGCCGTCTTTACTGCTACGACAGCCCGGAATACGTCAAGGATATGGGTACACCGGAGCGCTATGCCGCCGTCTGCCGGGAGGTGAGCAGCGGCTATGCTGCGGCCCGCAATCTGCGCAGCAGACAGCGTGCGGTGTTTCTGGACCGGGATGGCACCCTAAACCGATATGTTGGATTTTTGCGGAATATTGACGATTTTGAACTGCTGCCCGGCGCGGCGCAGGCGGTGCGCACTCTGAACGAGAACGGCTGGCTTGCCATTGTTGCCACCAATCAGCCGGTGATCGCCCGCGGCGAAGTGACCGAAGCCGAGCTGGAACAGATCCACTGCAAAATGGAGACCCTTCTGGGCCGGGAAGGCGCGTGGCTGGACGGCATTTATTACTGCCCGCACCACCCGGACAAAGGGTTTGCCGGGGAACGCCCGGAACTGAAAATCGCGTGCAGCTGCCGTAAGCCGAAGCCCGGTATGCTACTGGCGGCGGCGGAACGGTTCAACATCGACCTTGCCGCTTCTTGGATGGTGGGCGATGGGCAGAACGACATTCTGGCCGGTAAAAATGCAGGCTGTCACACCGCATTGTTGGGCGCAGAGGATGCGCCGGACTGCGGGCAGGACTGCACGGTGCCCTCGCTGCTGGAATTTGTGCAACTGCTGTGCGGAGAAAGGGAGGACACATGGGGATGAACGCCAAAGCTGCGGCGGAACGCCGTGCAGAAGAACAGCTGGACCTTTTGCTGCGGCGCTATCCGCTGCTGGAAACACTGCGGCCGGATATCGAAGGGGCCTGCCAGCTTTTGTGCGCCTGCTACGAAGTCGGCGGCAAGCTGCTCATTGCGGGCAACGGCGGTTCGGCGGCAGATGCCGAGCACATTGTGGGTGAACTGATGAAAGGCTTCAAGCAGCCACGCCGCCTGAGCGAAGAGCAGCAGGCAAAGCTGATCGCCGCAAGCCCGGAACTTGGCCCGGTGCTGACGGCGCATTTGCAGCGGGCATTGCCTGCCATTGCGCTGGACGGGCATCCTGCACTTTCCACTGCCTACCTGAACGACTGCGACCCGCTGCTCTGCTTTGCCCAGCAGGTGAACGGCTACGGCAGAGCAGAGGATGTGCTGCTGGTCATTTCCACCAGCGGCAAAAGCAAAAATATCCTCTATGCCGCCGTTACGGCTCAGGCAAAGGGCATGAAGGTGATAGGCCTGACTGGCGCAGCAAAGAGCCCTCTGCTGTCCCTGTGCGATGTGTGCATCCGGGTGCCGCTGCAAGAAACATATCAGATTCAGGAATTGCACCTGCCCATCTATCACTGCCTGTGCCTGATGCTGGAAGCGTACTTTTTTGGAACAGAAAAGAACTGCCCTCCTCTTGAATGGTGAACGGCTTTCACCATTCAACGGTTCGCCGCAGAAGAAGCAACTGTAAAAAACGGAGGCTTCCGCGCTTCCATCACAAAAAGACAGCTTCCCGTCACAAAACCACTTTGGGAAAAGCAGCTGTCCATGGTAGAATAGTAAAAATATATGCAATAAGGAGTTTTTTATGGCAGCTACTTCTCAAAAGCGCTCCGGCACCACCGACCTTACCGTGGGCAAGCCGCTGTTCCAGATTTTGCGGTTCGCCTTGCCGTTGGTGCTGGGCACCTTATTCCAGCAGCTGTACAGCTTTGCGGATACCGTCATCGTAGGGCGGTGTCTGGGCACCGATGCACTGGGCGCGGTGGGCACCACCTACTCCCTCAACTTTCTCATTCTGGGCTTTGTGCAGGGAGCCTGCGTGGGCTTTGGCATCCCGGCGGCAGAGACCTTTGGCGCAAAGGATAAGGACGGACTGCAAAAATACCTGCTGAACGGCGCACTGCTCTGTCTGGTGCTGAGCGTGGTGTTCACGGTGCTTACCACCCTGATGGCGGGGCCGCTGCTCCGGCTCATCCATACACCGGAGGAACTGTACGCCGATGCCGTGCTCTACATCCGGCTCATTTTTCTGGGCATCCCGGCTACGGTGCTATACAACTACGCCTCCAGCGTGCTGCGGGCACTGGGCGATTCCCGGCACCCGTTTTATTTCCTGCTGGTCGCCAGCGTGGTGAATATTCTGCTGGACTACCTCTTCATCGTGCCGCTGGGCATGGGGGTGGACGGCGCCGCCATTGCCACCGTGCTCAGCCAGCTGCTCAGCGGCGGACTGTGCGCTTACTGGTTTTTTACCCGCACGGCAAAGCTGGAAGGGCTTTCCTTCCGGCAGCCGCGCACCCTGCTTTCGGCAGGGCACTGCAAGCGGCTGGCCTATATCGGTCTTCCCATGGGGTTTGAATACTCCGTTTCGGCCATCGGCGCAGTCATCATGCAGGACGCCATCAACCTGCTGGGCAGCACCGCCGTGGCAGCCCAGACCGCAGGCGAAAAGATCCGTCAGATGTTCACCCTGCCCATGGAGAGCGTAGGCATGGCCATGGCTACCTATGTGGGGCAGAACCACGGCGCCCACCGCACCGACCGCATCCGGCAGGGCATCAAGGATGGCTGCATGGTGCAGCTGCTCTACTGCGCTGTGGCGTGGGGTGTGATCTTTTTCATCAAGCCCTACGCTGTGGGGCTGGTGCTGGGCGATGCCGACCCCGCCGTTACGGCAGGCGCCATCCAGTATCTCAGCGTCATGAGTATGCTGTTCTGCTTCCACGGCCTGCTGATGATCTTCCGCAACACCTTGCAGGGGCTTGGCTATAGCGTGCTGGCCGTTGTTTCTGGCGTGGGCGAACTGATCGGCCGCAGCCTTGGCGGTGTGCTGGCGGTAAAGACCGGCCTTGGGTATCTGGGCATCTGCCTTTCTAACCCCTTTGCATGGGGTCTGGCGATGTTTTACTGCCTGTTCATGGTCTGCCGCATCCTCCGGCGGGAGTCGCAGACCGAAGTCTGAAGCTTATAAAAACACGAAGGCCCGTGGGGAACTCCCCACGGGCCTTCGCGTTTTTGAAGAAGAATTAAAGAAGATTGGAAATGGCTTTTTAGTCCTCTGCCATACCGATCAGGTCAAACTTTTCGGTGGAGACAGTCACCGTAAAGTCCTTCTTGGCAGGCTTTGCAAACTTGACCCAGATGGTGCGGTCGGACAGGTTATAGTACCAGCCGGACTCTGCGGCCTCCCAGCCGTCGCGGACGATGTACTGGGGAAGCAGCTGCCCATCCACGCTGGCCCAGAGCGCACCCTTTTTCTTGCTGACCAGCTTCAGGGTCATGCGCTCCACGGGGGATTCGTAGCTGCCCTCGGTGGCAAAGCGGATATCGGTGCGGTCGCCGGCCTTGACGGTGATGGTGGTCTTGGCGTAGACGCCGTTTTTGTAGTCCTCGGTGTGGCCGTCATCATCGTACAGCACAAAGCTGGTGTCGGTCTCGGCAGCGACCAGCAGGTCGATCTGGCGCATGGTGTCCTTGAGGATGTGCTTGACGTCCTCGGTGGTCACCACAATGGCAGAGCCGCGCAGGAACATGGGGATGCTGGCCAGCGTGACCGGGACCTCGATGGTCTGGCCACCCTCGTATGCACGCAGGTCGTCGTTCATATCGTACCAGGTGCAGCCTGCGGGCAGGTAGATGGTGCGGGTAGTGGCGCCCTTTTCCACCACGTTTGCCACCAGAATGCTCTTGCCGAACATAAAGGTCAGGTTCTTGTCGGTGTAGCACTTGGGGTCATCCGGGAACTCAAGGAACAGCGGACGCCATGCCGGCATACCGTTCTGGTTGGACTCGTACATCAGGGAGTACAAAGTGGGCAGCAGACGGTAGCGCAGCTGGTAGGCTGCACGGATGTAGGGCAGGTTCTCCTCGTACATCCACGGCTGGGTAACGGTGTTATCGTTGTTGGCAGAGTTCAGGCAGAAGCGCGGCTGGAAGATGCCGTTCTGCAGCCAGCGGAGCAGCAGCTCTGCCTCGGGTGCGGGGCCAGCAAAGCCGCCGATATCGCAGCCCATGTTGGAGCAGCCGGACAAGCCCATGCCCAGAATGGTGGCAATGTTGAACTTGACGGTGCGCCAGTCGGTCAGGTTATCGCCGCCCCACACCTGTGCGTAGCGCTGGATACCTGCGTAGCCTGCACGGTTGATGATGTAGGGGCGCTCGCCGGGGTACACATCTGCCAGCGCCTGCTTGGCGGTGTAGGCCATCAGGTTGGAGTGCAGGATCTTCAACTCTGCCATGGTGCCCTTTTTGCCCTCAAAGTCGCACTGAGCGTCGCGGTCCTCCACGCCGTCCATCTCGCAGTTGTCGTTCCAGACGGTCTTGGTGCCCTTTTTGAGGATGTTCTCCTCCAGCAGCTGCTTCCAGGTGTTGCGGCCGCGCGGGCCGGTGAAGTCGAAGAAGCGTCCCTCGCCGCCCCACCAGCGGCCGTAGTACGGAGCCTTGCCGTCCGGGGTCTTGATAAAGACATCGTTCTTTTCAAACAGATCGATGTAGGGGTGGTGCTTCAGGATGCCGGGCTTCAGGTTGGGGATGACGTTGATGCCCCGGGCGTTCATGTTCTCAAAGAACTTTTCCGGATCCGGGAAGCGCTTGTGGTTCCAGTTGAACACATAGCGCAGGTTGTCCTTTTCGCCGCTGGAATAGCCGGAGGCCAGCCAGAAGTTGTCGATGAGGATACCCTCTTTTTCGTGCTTGTCGATGACCTTATAGATCTCCTCGTCGCAGTTCTTTTCCAGTTCGGCATAGTACATGGTGGAGGCGCAGTAGCCCAGAGACTGCTTGGTGGGCAGGGCGCTGCGGCCGGTCAGCAGGGTGTACTCGTTCAGGATCTCGGGCAGGGTCTCACCGGCCAGCAGGAACAGGTCGATGTCGCCGCCGTCGGTCTGGTAGTAGCAGTAGCGCTCCCAGTAGCCGGACAGCTCCTCGCCAAGGTCGAACACGCAGTCGTAGGAGTTGTGGTAGAACAGACCCACCGGGCGCAGGTCGTGCTCATTTACCCGGATGTAGAAGGGGATGTGCTTGTACATCGGGTCGCCGGTCTCGGGGTCGTGGCCGATGGCATCCTTGGGGGACATCCGCAGGCGGCGTCCCTTTTTGTCCAGATGACCGGTCTTTTCGCCAAAGCCGTAGAAGTGGTCGTATTCCCGATCCACCTTGGAGAAGTGGCTCAGACGGCCGATCTGATCCTTCTCAAAGGCGCGCTCCCGCAGATCCTGATAGATCAGCTTGCCGGACTTGTCGTACAGTTCAAAATGGAAGGGCTTTTTGAACAGCTTCAGGGTGATGTGTGCGGTCTCAAAGGTCAGGGTCTTATCGTCCTCTGCGCAGGGAACATCCAGCGCGGTGATGCGGGTGCGCTCGTCCTTGAGCAGGGTGTCCATCCGGTCCTCCCACGCAGTGGTCACCAGCGTGTAGGACTCTTCCTCCATGGGGGTGCCCTTGTCGAAGTGCACCCGGATGCGGATGATATCGTCTGTCATGAAAACCAGCTTCACATCAGCGGCATCGCCGTGGATGAGGTAGCCGTTTTCGGTCTTTTCAAAAGATTCAAAACTACGCAGCAGCATAAGAGGTTCCTCCGTGCAGTGTTACATACCGATCAGGTCGAACTGCTCAAACGAAACAGTCAACTCGTGATCCTTGGCGGGGTTTGCGTATTTGACCTCGACAGCCTTTTTGCTCTGGCTGTAATACCAGCCCTCGGCAGCGGCGTCGAACTTGCGGCGGTTGAGGAAGTGCTCGATCTTGCGGCCATCCAGCGTGACCCAGAAGGGGCTCTTCTCCTTGGCGATCATCTCCACCTTGATGGTCTCCACGGTGTCCTTGTAGCTGCCCTCGGAGGCAAAGTTCATGGTCACCCGCTCGCCTGCGGTGGTGGTGATAGTGGTCTTGCGGTACACGCCGCTCTTGAAATCGTTGGTGATGCCGTCGTCATCGTACAGGGTCGTGGTGGTGGTGCCCTTGGGCGCCACGATGAGGTGCAGGGCGGTGGTGTGGTCGCCCTCCATGGTCATCAGCTGGTTGTCTGCCATGGCGATGACTGCGCCCTCGCGGACGAACATGGGGATGGTAGCCATGGTGACCGGCACCTCGATGGTCTGGCCGCCCTCGTAGCAGCGGAACTTATCGTTCCAGTCGTACCACTTGCAGCCTGCGGGCAGGTAGACGGTGCGGGTCTTGGCACCCTCCTCCAGAACGTTGGCCACCAGAATATCCCGGCCGAACAGGAACTCGAAGCTCTCCTCCCAGACCTTGGGGTCATTCTGGAAGTCGTAGACCAAAGCGCGCATGATGGGTGCACCGGTCTGGCTGGCCTCGTACTCGGCGCTGTAGAGATAGGGAGTAAAGCGGTAGCGCAGCAGGATGGCGTCCCGAATCAGATCAGTAGACTCGTGGAACATCCAAGGCTCGGTGACGGTGTTATCGTTGGAGGCGGAGTGGATGGAGAAGCGGGCCTGGAAGATGCCGTTCTGCACCCAGCGGACAAACAGCTCCTCGGTGGGTGCGGGGCCTGCAAAGCCGCCGATGTCGCCGCCCTCGTTGGGCTGGCCGGACAGACCCATGCCGGTGATGATGGGGATATTGTACTTCAGGGTCTTCCAGCTGGTGTAGTTATCGCCGCACCAGGTCTGAGCGTAGCGCTGGATACCGGAGCTGCCGCTGCGGCAGACCATATAGGGACGGGCGTTGGGGTTGTGGTCGGTCACAGCCTCTGCGCTCATGCGGCACATCAGGGTGCTCATGATGGGCTTCAGCTGGGCGATGGTGCCGCCCTTGCCGTCAAAATCACAGATGCACTCCTGATCCATCAGGCTGTCGTACTCGCAGTTGTCGTTCCAGACGGAATCGGTGCCCACGGCAATGATGGACTCGGTGAGGTACTTCTTCCATGCTGCACGGCCTTCGGGCTTGGTGTAGTCCCAGAATGCGCCGTCGCCGCCCCACCATTTGCCGACACCGTAGGTCTCGGGGTGCTTGCTGTCGCGGACGAACACATCGTCCTTCAGGAACTCGTCAAAGCGGGGATGGCACAGCAGCATACCGGGCTTGACATTGGGCACGTTCTGGGCGTGCTTTTCGTTCATGGCTGCAAAGTAGGCCTTCGGGTCCTTGAAGCGGTCGGTGTTCCATGTAAAGAAGCAGCGCTTGCCGTTGTAGGTGGCGTAGCCGCTGGACAGGTGGAAGCCGTCGATGGGGAAGCCTTCTTCCTTGATGGTGTCGATAAAGCCCAGCACGGCGTCATCGCTGTCCTTTTCCAGCTCGGGGTAGTACATGCTGGAGCCCTGATAGCCCAGCGCACGCTTGGGCAGCAGAGCCGGACGGCCGGTCAGCAGGGTGTAGTTGTCCACGATGCGGGCAATGGTGTCGCCGCCGATCAGGAAGCAGTCCAGATCGCCGCCGTCTGCCTGAAAATAGGTGTAGCGAGGCCAGTAGTTGCTCTTTTCGCAGCCCATGTTGAACACGGACTCGTAGAAGTTGTGGTAGAACACGCCCACAGCCTTGTGGGTGTCGCGGTCCAGACGGATGTAGAAGGGGATGTGCTTATAAAGGGTATCCATCTTCTCGGCATCGTAGCCCATGGCGTCGGTGGCGCGCTCCCGCTGGAAGGTCTTGTTCTTATCCAGCAGGCCGCTCTTTTCGCCAAAGCCGTAGAAGCAGTCGTCCTCCTTCATCCGGCTATAAGCCACCACGCGGTTGTTGGCGTCCTTGACGAAGGGGTTGCCGGGCAGGGTGCTGTACAGCTCGGAGCCGTCGGCAGCCAGCAGCTTGAAGTTGATGGGGTCCTTGTCCACCACCAGTGTCACCTTGCCGGTGGCAAAGGTGAGGGTGCTGTCATCCTCGGTGACCTGTGCGGCAAAGGGCTCCACACGGGTGCGCTCACCCTTGAACAACTCGTCCATCCGATCCTCCCATGCGGTGGTCATCAGAACGTAGGACTCCTCTGCCAGCTCATGGTCAAAGCTTGCGCGGACGCGGACGATCTCATCGGTCACAAAGCAGACCTTGATATCAGCGTTATCAGTATGCAGCAGGAAAGCGCCGTCCTTGCGCTCCATGCCGGTAAAACGGGAGCAGATCTCCATAGTTTTTACTCCTCTCAGTTGATTTTTGATAAAAAAATGCCCCCTGTTCTCCCAATATAGCATGGCCATATTCAAGAAGTTCAGGAGGCATGAAAGCAATTATAAAATTCTGATGAAGATCAGATCAAACCTGCAAGCTGCGGGATGAACAAGGTCAGTGCCGGAATGTATGTGACCAACATCAAAGCAACTACCATCGCAACGAAGGTGGGCACAATGTACTTTGTAACTTCCTCCATCGTAACATTGGCAACATTACAGCCAACGAACAGAACCGAACCAACGGGCGGCGTGACCGAACCGATTGCCAGGTTCAGAATCAGCATCACACCGAAATGAACCGGATTCATGCCAAAGCCGGTGGCGATGGGCAGGAAGATCGGGGTAAAGATCAGAACAGCAGGGGTCAGATCCAGGAACATACCCAGAACCAGCAGGAACACGTTCATGATCAGCAGCAGGATATACTTATTGTCCGTAATGCCCATAAGCATTGCGCTCAGTGCGGCAGGAATGCCGGTATAGCTCATTGCGTAGCTCATGATATTGGATGCAGCAATCAGGAACAGGATCACAGCAGTATCCATCATGCACTCGCTCATCAGGTTCCACAGCTGCTTGACGGTCAGTTCGCGGTACAGGAAGCCCAATGCAATGCAGTACAGGCAGGCCACGATACCAGCCTCGGTAGCGGTAAACCAACCCAGCAGGATGCCGCCCATAACAATGACCATCATCAGAATGCAGGGGATCGCATCCAGGAAGATCTTCAGGGTAGAGGCGTCCTCTTTCACGGTAGAGCCGGTGTAACCCTTTTTCTTTGCAATGATGATCGCAACTGTCATGACGCACAGACCGAGCAAGATGCCGGGGATATAGCCTGCCATAAACAGTGCGCTGACCGAAACGCCGCCGGCCGTCAGAGAGAACAGGATCAACGGACCAGACGGGGGAATGATAACGCCCGTGGGAGCAGAGCAGATGTTGATCGCCGCAGAGTAAGCGTCCTCATAATTTTCCTGCTTTTCCAGAGGACCCATGATTTTGCCGACTGCGGAAGCAGCAGCAACAGAAGAACCGGAAATAGCGCCGAAGAACATATTGGTCAGAACATTGGTCGCAGCCAGATAGCCGGGGATCTTACCCACAAAGCAGCGGGCCAGACGGACCAGTCGGCGAGCAATGCCACCCTTGTTCATGATGCTGCCTGCCAGCATGAAGAACGGCAGAGCAAGCAGACCAAACGAGTCGATGCCGGAGAAACACCGCTGGGCCACGATGTAGGCCAGGGAATTCAGATCAAAGCCGCTAAGCAGGATGGAGATGGATGCAACGCCGATACTGACGGAGATCGGCACACCCACGAACATCAGACCGAAGAAGATAAGGAACAACATCAATGTTGCCTGAATAACACCCATGACTTATTTGCCCCCTTTCGCAGTTTTGGACTCCGCATACAACGACAGATAGCGGAGGATCTTGGACAGAATGACGAACACGCCGGATACCGGCAGGCAGCCATAAATCAGGCTCATGGGCAGACGTAGAACCGCCGTCAGCTGACCGCTGGCCATGGTGCGCATCATCATCTGGCCGCCGCCGTAGACGTAGACATACAACACGAACAGAACGACGATGATCTCATTAAAAACCGTCGCCACGGTCAGTGCGGGACCATGCAGCTTGGAAGTGAGCAGCGTCAGCTTGACGTGCTTATCGTGGAAGAAGCAGTAGGCTGCACCGATCATACCAGCCCAAATCAGCAGGTAGCGCAGCATCTCTTCGGTAAATGTCGAAGGGTCGTTCAGAATCCAGCGGGTGAAAATCTGCCAGGTGCCAAAGATCAGCAACACCAGCATAACAACGGACATGATTGTGCTCATAGCAAAATCGAGCCCTTTTTCCAGTTTTTTCAAGGTTTTTTCCTCCTTTTGGAATCCTTCTCCTATGGCATAACTGCTGCCCGGATGCAATGGCAGCAGTTATGCGGAAAAAGATGCAATGATACGGGGTCCGCAGATGCAGGACAAGGCGATCAGGCCTGGAATGCCTGGATCTTCTCGCACAGTGCCCAGACTTCCGGCTCTTCCTTGGCCAAACGGTCGTAGATGGGCTGGACGGCCTCCTGGAACGGAGCCAGAGAATCGGGGTGATAGAAGGTGACGCCCATATTGGTTTCGGCATCCTTCACAGCCTGCTCGATCGCAGCCTGCCAGTCAGCCTTGTAGGTCTCCTTTGCAGCATCGGCAGCAGCCTGCACGATTTCCTGCTGCTCCACAGAGAACTGGTTCCAGACTTTGGTGCTGATCAGGACGATATCGGGGATGCGGGTGTGCTCATCGTAGCTATAGCACTTTGCCACCTCGCCGTGGCCGCCAACGGTCAGAGCGGTTTCATTGTTCTCTGCACCATCGATAACGCCGGACTGCATTGCAGTGTAGACATCGCTGATCGGCATAGCCGTTGCGGAACCGCCGAAGCAGTTCATCATTTCAATTGCCATGGGAGAATCCATGGTACGGATCTTCAGGCCCTTCAGATCAGCCGGGGTCATAACCGGGGTCTTGACGGTGTAGAAGGAGCGCGTGCCGGAATCCAGCCAGGTCAGAGCGATGAAGCCCTGAGCTTCGGTGGAGTGGAAAACTTCCTTGGCCTGATCGCTGTCCATGAAGCCGTAGAAGTGATCGCGGCTGTTGAAGATATAGGGAACAGAGAATGCCTCGTAGACGGGAGCAAAGGTTTCCAGAGAAGCAGCAGACACCTTAGCCATATCCAGAGCGCCGATACCCATCTGCTCCAGGTTATCCTTCTCGCCACCCAGCGTTGCGTTGGGGTAGACCTCGATCTTGATGTCACCGTTGGTCTTTTCGTTGACCTCGTTGGCAAACTGAGTCATAGCCTTGTGGATCAGGTGCTGCTCGTTGGCATTGTGGCTCAGCTTCAGGGTCAGGCCCTTCACGCCCTCTGCGGAAGCACCGGCACCAGCGGTGGAACCGGATTTGCTGCCGCCACAGGCAGTCAGAGCGCCAGCTGCCGCCAGAACGGCAGACATACGGATAAACTCACGACGATTGATCTTTTTCATACTTGGTTTCCTCCTGAAAAAAATTTTTCTTCTTCTGTATTCTCTATCTGCTCGCCGGTACGCTTCCGGCGCAACATTCCAGAAATGATTATTTCTGCATCATCCAGTCCAGAATCTTGGGCAGCTCGCTGTCCCAGTAATCCCAATTATGCATAGCATCCGGTGTGACCGAATAGGTGATCTTTGCACCCATCTCTGTCAAACGCCGGTTGGCATCTTCATTCATCTGATACAGAAAATCCTTGGTACCGCAGGCCTGATACAGTTCTGGCACACAGCCCTTTTCTGCATCGCGGCGGTACAGCTCAAAGATATCCTTGTCGCTGCCAGCCAGATGAGCCGGGTCCTCAAAAATGTCGTGGAAGGGGAACGGTGCTTCGATGTTGCCCTTCGCTACTTCGTCCGACAGCCCGGCGACATCCATGGCAGCAGACATGCCTGCGATCTTGCCATACTTCTCGGGGCAGGACAGACCGATGAACCATGCGCCGTAACCGCCCATGGAGAAACCGCAGATATAGGTGTCTTCCCGCTTCTTGCTCACAGGGAACAGTGTTGTGATGAAGCTGGGCAGCTCCTCGCTGATAAAGGTGAAATATTTGTTGCCATGGACCATATCCTGATACAGGCTGTTTTCCACCGATGCCATGACTGCTACAATGTTGTGGGCCTGTGCATACCGTTCAATATTGCTGAAACGGACCCAACTGCTGTTGTCGCCGTAAGCGCCATGCAGCAGATAAACCACCGGCAGACCGTTCTCGTAATCGTACCGCTGCGTAGGGCCTGCCTCGGTGATCTGTTCATTACCCTCCGGGGTAGGAATCACAACATTGATCTCGGTGTTGTGCATCAGCACCTTGCTGAAATAGTGACAGGTTAAAAACATATTGATATTCCCCTTTTTTCTTATGTTTGACAGCGCCTGTTGGCGCAATTCCATCCATTCAACGTCCGAACCAGCGGGAAGTCTTGTCCTGTAGCATCTGGACAAAG
>ERZ1032022.45-NODE-45-length-31316-cov-25.406129_pt1 | contig 31316 bp, 37 predicted proteins | sample MGYA00516699_ERZ1032022 | MGnify/ENA primary metagenome ERZ1032022 (study PRJEB33719, sample SAMN04261294) | wastewater metagenome | biome: rural village; feature: human; material: feces | host: Homo sapiens | place: El Salvador | collected 2013-01-07 ... | reverse complement strand
GAAGCGATTCACCTCGTCATCGGTATACCCCAAGACCAAGGCGTGATGTGCATACGCTGCCATGCCGCGCACACCAAAGAGAATAAGAGACTTCAGGCTTCGGATATCCTCATCGGCGCTCCAAAGCAGATTCATATCATAGTCGCTGGTGCGTCCGCAGGGGGCAGCGCAGCCTGCGCAGTCGGGCACCAGCCGCGCCTTTTCGGCATGTACCCGGCCAATCAATTCCCGAATCGTTTTTTCGTTGAAGTTCACATTGGTGACCGTGGTGAAAAGACCCTCGATCATCAGATGCCAGACCTCCGGCGTTGCCTGCATACCGCCGTCCGTGGCTCTGGACAGTCCAACCAGAGCGCCAGTCAGTTCATCCTGAAGCTGTGCAACATCGGCAGTCTTGCCGCACACCCCTGCTTTTCCGGTGCAGCCGGAGCAGGCTGCCGTCTGCTCGCATTGAAAGCAAAACATTTTACGTTCCATCTTGAGGTTCTCTCTTTCGTTTAATCCAGAATTTTTCCGTCAATGGAGATGGTTACCACCTGCCACGGAATGAACTTTCCGCTGGTTTGAAGCGCCTTTTTCGCCGCCATCTCCAAGCCGCCGCAGCAGGGCACCTCCATGCGGAGGATGGTCACGCTCTGGATGTCGTTGCTGCGCAGGATCTCGGTGAGCTTTTCGCTGTAATCCACAGCGTCCAGCTTCGGGCAGCCGATAAGGGTCACCTTGCCGCGCATAAACTCCTGATGGAAATTGGCGTAGGCGTAGGCCGTGCAGTCCGCTGCAATCAGGAGCTTTGCGCCCGCAAAGTAGGGCGCATGGACAGGTGCCAGCTTGATCTGCACCGGCCAGTTGCGCAGGCGGGAGACCGGCTGCACGGGGGCAGAAGCTGCGCTTTCGGCAGCGGTCTCCGGCTGCTCCAGCATCCGCATCCGGGAGCCTGGGCAGCCGCCCTCGTGGAGGTGCTTCATCTTCTCCTGCAATTCCTTCTTCTTTTTGTTCTCCTGCACCGCCGCCTCATCGTAGGCAGGAGCTTCCCGCTCTTCAAAGGTGATGGCTCCGGTGGGGCAGCCCGGCAGACAGTCGCCAAAGCCATCGCAGAAATTTTCCCGCACCAGCTTTGCCTTGCCGTTGATAATATCAATGGCTCCCTCATGGCAGGCGGTTGCGCACAGCCCGCAGCCGTTGCATTTTTCTTCGTCAATATGGATGATCTTCCGAATCATATCTATACTCTCCTGTTGTGGGTGTTTTTTGCATTTGCAGGTTTATTATAGTATACTAAAGGCAACTTGTATGTTTGAATTCCAACAAGGAGAACTTTTATGCAAAAATATCTGCCTGTTCTGCGGAGCTGCCCCTTCTTCACCGGGCTTTCCGATGATGAGATCTTGTCCATCCTGCACTGTGTCAGTGCAACGAAAATCACCCGCCCCCGGGGCTCCTATATCTTCCGTGCCGGAGATTCCACAGAAGTCATGGGGCTTATGTTGTCCGGTTCCACCCTTGTAATACAGGAGGATCTTTGGGGACACCGCAACATCCTGTCCAAGTGCAATACCGGAGACTTTTTCGGCGAGCCTTACGCCGCCACCCCCGGTGCCATCCTGAACATCAGCGTGGTGGCAGAGGAGGATTGCGAGATCCTGCTGCTGAACGTCAAGCGGCTGCTCACCGCCTGCCCCACCGCCTGCGACCATCACCAGAAACTCATCCGCAATCTGGTCAGCGTTCTGGCAAACAAAATACTGCTTTTTAACGATAAGATCACCCATGTCAGCAAGCGCACCACCCGGGAAAAGCTGCTCTCCTACCTGTCTGCCGAGTCCATCCGGCAGTCCTCCCTCTCCTTTGACATTCCCTTTGACCGTCAGCAGCTGGCAGATTTTCTCTGCGTGGAACGTGCCGCCATGTCGGTGGAGCTTTCCAAGCTGCAAAAGGAGGGGCTGCTGGTCACCAAGCGGAATCATTTTGAGCTGTTGACTCGTTGACCGTTCCATACGCCGCCATGGGCAGTTTTTCGGGCGGTTCGCCCCTGCTGCGTGGGTATAAAAAAAGCGGCCGACCGTTTTAGTGTCGTCCGCCGAAGGGTACAGAATGATTTGTTTGCCCGACAAACTGGAATTTATCGTTCCTGTATTTCCTTGCCGCTAAGGTACTCCACTTCTATTTCAAAAATTTGCACAGCCTTTCCTGCGTGGGCAATTTCCTCATCAACTAACTGTTCACTGGGATAGTATTTCATTGCAAATCGTTTTAACAGAGTTGTTGCTCTTGCACCAGATTCTACGAGGTGACATCTGCCGAATACCACAACGCTCTGCACAAACGGTGCCCAATCTTCTTCTTTGATGGTTTCATTTCCATATACCGTGAAGCATACTTTGTCACAGGCACGCAGTGCATCTACTTTATAGCCTGCACGTGCTCCATGAAAATAAAGTTTCTGCGCATCGTCATCGTAGATATAGTTGATAGGAATTGCATAGGGATATCCGTCATCTCCATTTACGGCAAGAACGCCACGTCGGCTGGACTGCAAAAGAGCCTTTGCCGTGTCGATGCTGATTTCATTTTTCTTTTTACGAATTGTTCTGAACATGATATTGTTCTCCTTCTTACGTTGATACAAATTCCGATTTTTGTTCTATTTGCTCCCCGATAAACTGGGATTTGTCTTTATCTTATTTATCAAAATACTTATCACAGTATTCAAGTGATAGATTGATAAACTCCTGCAATTTATCAATATCATTATACATTCCATGGTTCGATTTTGGAAATTCAACATAATCGTATGGCACACCATTCTCTTTCAATGCATCTATTAAAGGGTATTTAAGTTGAGTCGGCACACAATGGTCGATTAGTCCATACCCCATCAAGGTCGGCACCGAGTTTGCATCCACCAAATATGTAGGCGAAACAGAGTAAATATACGGAAGATACTCTTTTGATGCCATCATTTCATCTGTAATTCTAACCCCTGTCATCATGGTTGCAAAATCCGCATCTGTGGTTATATGGTCTATCGATTTCAGCAAACTCCAATCGGATGGCTCAAATGAAGCAGGCCCTGCGAGTTGAAAGACAAACTTTACCGGGATTGCAGAAATGTCAGCATTTTTATATGCATAGTTCATCGCAAGTGTTCCACCTGCTGACACCCCACAGGTAGCCATTTGTGTTAAATCAATTCCAAGCTGTGATGCCTGCTCCTTGATTGCGGCAACACAACTTAGAATTTCTTCATTCATTAACTCAAGACTGGCGTTGAGTAATTCTTCTTCATTTTTTTCCTTCTTTGATTGCAATGTATAATCAACCGTTGCTGTTACGTATCCTTTTGACGTATAATATTTGCACCACACATCGCCATCTTCTTTGCTCCCGGAATTAAAACTTCCTCCGTGTATATAAAGAATCAGGCATTTTGACTCTGGCGTATCAAGATTTTTCGGCACATATAAATCATATTTGTGGTCGCTCGGATTTTCATAATCAAGATTTTCATACACACATCCTACTGTATCATTCCATTCAACCTGGATAAGCTTCATCGGTAAAGACCCAAGACGTTGAATGTTGATGAGCATACCCACAATAAAGGATACAACAAACAGAAAAATCAACATACCTATTTTACGATTTTTATTTGTACTGAACATGACATTTCTCCTTATATGATGTGGTCTAAAACAAATTTTCCGGTAATACCGCCAAGTATTACACCGGCGATAATAACTCCACAACTAAGGAGAACCCATGCTAAAATTTATTTCTGTTTTGTATTCATACTTATTTATCTCCTCAATTTCAGATTGTTATTTCTGCAATACTATCACTTAATTGTCATCAAGTTTCTTTGACAAATTCCGATTTGTCGAGTTCAGTATACCACACCGACCCCCATTGTAAAAGAGCCTATGTACGCCGCCCGCAGGCGGCAAAAGTCAGTCCGGGGGAAATTCCAGCTCGGCGAACTCCGCATCGGTCAGCAGCTTCAGCTTTTCGATAACACCCTCGGACAGTTCCCGCAGAGCGGTTTCATCGGGCATCAGGTAGCACTGCATCAGCCGCAGTTCATGGATAAGCCCCAGCCGTGTGCCGGTGTTGTAAAGCATCACATAGCAAACTCCCTCATGTTTTTTCTGAAACATGAGGGAGTTTGCTATTTCATCGCATCCGGCAGAATTTCTACAAAAGTCTTATAGAAATCATAAATCTTTCCATTTTCCTGAGCACAAAGCAGAAAACGACTGATGATTACGCCGGTACGGTACGATTTTTGAATGTGTGCCAAGTGTTCGGCTAAGTCATTTGGAAAACCGGCAGTCACTTCTTCTCTCATTAAAAAAGTTACATACCGAGTCGATTGCTTTTGCCAAAGAATACTGGATTCCGGAAACGCTGAACGCATATCGGCAGGAACGGTAAGGCCGCGTCGTTCCTCCGGCAGTGTTTGCGAGTGCTGCACTCGTGAATAAAGGTAGGGGTTTTCAATATATTGACGCAGCTTGTCTCGCTCGATCAAATCAAAAGACACGATGCATTCTGTGTCAATATCTGACTTCTGATAAGGGTGCTCTCTCAAATCAGTCAGTGCTTTCACAGCTTGTATATGGCAGCGCAGCTTCTCCATTCGGCGAGCGAGCAGTTCTTGCTGCCGTTCCAGTCCTGAGAGCTTATCAGCAAATAGTTTTCCATGCTGTTCGGGCGATGCGTCATCCATTCTGCGAATTTCCGTCAACCGTAAACCAAGATTTTTATAAAAAATCACATCGGAGATCGTCATCAGGTCCTCAATGGTGTATTCCCGATAATGATTTTCAATTCCTTTTTTCGGATGCAGAACGCCTTTATCTTCCCAATACCGAAGCGTAGAAGTCGGTACATCAAAAAAGCGGGCAATTTCTCCAATTTGAAAGTTCCAAGCCATAAGGTTCCCCTCCCAGAGGGATTATAGCAGATCCACCCTTGACCTTCAAGTAACTTGAAGGTTTATACTGGTAGCAGGAGGGAGCTATTATGGAAAACACTTTGATTTTTGCCTCTGAAAAAGAGGTGCGTTTCGGAACGCTTCTGAAATTTATCATTCCGACTTATCTGACATCACTGTTTAACACCGTCTATACCATTATTGACGGTATTTTCGTTTCTGCCTATGTCGGAACAAATGCACTGGCTGCAATCAATATCGTATATCCGGTTGTGAATGTGCTGACCGGAATTGCGCTTGTGTTTGCTACCGGCGGCAGCGCAGTTGCGGCCTTGCATATCGGCGGAAACAGAAAAGAAGAAGCAAGCCGTGCCTTCTCTGTCAGCTCTGTTGCGGCTATTCTGCTGAGCTGCCTTGTTTCTCTGATTGTTCTTACGAATCTATCAAAGATTCTGACCCTACTCGGTGCAACCGATACAACGATAGCAGGGTGCAAAACCTACGCTCTTTGGTGGCTTTGGGCTACGCCTGTCGTGATAGGGAAAGAGCTGTTCACTTACTTTATTCGGGTAGACGGTTCCCCTATATACAGTTTTGCAACAGCACTGTCCGGCGGCATTTTGAACATTGTGCTTGACTACATTTTGGTCGGACGTATGCAGATGGGTATCTATGGGGCTGCGCTGGCAACAATTTTGGGCTTGGTGCTGTCATTTCTCATGGGTATCTACTATTTTGTACGAATGCGCAAATCCATGTCCTTTACGCTGCATGGGTTGTCCGCAAAGGAGGCACTGCATTGTATGGTGAACGGCGCATCCGAATTTGTGGATCAGCTTGCCATTGCGATCACAACGATCGTATTTAACCGCACCGCACTTGCTTTCGCCGGTGAAGACGGTGTTGCAGCGGTTTCCATCATTATGTATTTGCAATTTTTGTTCATTGGGGTCTATTTTGGATTTTCCATGGGCATGGCGCCTGTGCTGAGTTATGCATACGGAGATGGAAAGACAGACGTTTGCCGGAAACTGGAGCGATATGCACATCGTTTTTTTGCCATCGCGCCTCTTGTCATCTATGCGCTGACCTATTTTCTCGCTCCGGCAGGCGTGTCCTGTTTTGCGGATACCTCTAGTCCTGTATTTCCTATCGCTGTTTCTGGAATGAGAATTTACGGACTTGGGTTTCTGTTTTCAGGGCTCAATATTTTTGCTGCGGTTCGGATGATGGCATACGGAAAGGGGCAGTTTTCCGGTTTGATCACATTTTTGCGTTCGTTTGCATTATTGCTTTTATTTCTGGCTGTGCTTCCTCGTATATTTGGTCTGACAGGAGTATGGCTCGCCGTTCCTGCAGCAGAAGCTCTGACCTTACTCGTTTCTGTATGGTTTCTGCGACCGATTCAACCACAAAAAGGAAAGGTTGTTCCGTAATCGTTCAATATTATTCACTCTGAAAGCAAATGGATAGCCACCTGATTTGATACACAAAATCCATTCTTCCAAGCTCTCAATTCCGATTTGTCGAGTTCAGTATACCACGCCTTCTCCCCGCAGAAAAGCTCCTGCACGAAAAAGAGCCGCCGCACAGATCACTGTGCAGCGGCTCTCTGGCTCTCAGCACCGGCAGTGTCACACCCTGCGCTCAAGGCTCTGCCGGAACAGCTCATACGCTGCCTGCATCTCCTCCGGCAGACGTTTCAGGGTTTCCTGCTGCAACTCGGGCGGCATTCCGTAAAAGGCTTCGGCAATGCCGCCGGTGATGCAGGCAAGGGTGTCGCTGCCCTGCAAAAACGCCCCGGCTCTCTGCAACAGGAACCGGGGCGTTTTACGATCTTATTTCAGGGTGCGGAGGTTCAGCCTGCCTGATGCAGCACCGACTGGAACCATGCACGGACGCCGTACTTGGTCTGCAGAGTCTTGAACATCGCCACGGTGGCGGTGTGGACCTTATTGCTCATGGCATTGCTGGCGGTGGTGGCGGCCTTCTGCTTTGCTTCCAGACTGTCTGCAGCAGCCACCTTTGCCTTGGTCTTCTGGAAGTCCTTCAGGATCTGTTTCTGGAGCTGTGCGTAGGTGGTCTTGACCGCCGCCTTATCCAGGTCCGAAACATTGCCGTAGGTCAGCAGGTTGGACAGGGCATCCCGTGCGCCGTAGAAAGAATCGGTCCAGTTTTCCGGGTAGGTGTAGTATCTGCCCTTCTGGTCCTTGTACCAGACCCCCTCCGTGGGCTGCTCCTCCGAGCGGGTCACGATGCCGGGAGACACCTTGTAGCAGGCAGCGGTATCGGTGGTCAGCAGCGGATAGTAGGGCACGAACACGTTGTAAACGTTATCGTCAAAGGCGGTCCACTCCACCAGTGCGGTGTTCAGCTCCCCCTCTGGGCTGACCTGGAACACATGGGTCTCCACGTTGCCGGTCTTGGCAATGGGCTCCGTCTCAAAGAAGCCCAGCACGTCCTCCACCGAGAACTTTTTGGTCAGCTTGATGTTGGTCCACACCGGAACGATCTGGCCCTTTTCGTCCACATTGCTCAGTGCAAAGTCATTTTCGGTGTAGTTATCTGCGGTAAAGGTGTCCACGCCATTCAGGTAGTTCAGACCGGCAGCCATCCGGGGAGATGCGCTCTCGCCGTTGTAGGAGGCGGTCAAATCGATGACATTGGCAGCGGCATCTCCCACAAAGGTTCCGGCCTTCTGGGCCACTTCCACCAGATTTGCGGAGGCGACCACGTTTTCGGTGTCGTCCAGGTCGATCTTGCCGATGGCGGCAACATTGGGCTGCATAAAGGCAACACTGGAGGACAGCTTCAGGGCGATGTAGGTGTGGCCCGTAAGGTTCTCCACAAACCATGTCTCGTTCTGGTCCGCAATAAACACACCGGAGCCGCCGGCTGCACCGGTGGTGTCGTAGATAGAGGTCAACAGGGCCACGCCCTCCCGGGCAGTGGCGGCTTCACTGAGCAGGACCGTGGTGATCTCAGCTTCTTCGATGCCGTTGTCCACATAGGGGTCCTCTGCCAGAACAGTCTTCATGCCGTAAAGGGTCTCCGTGGCAGAGACCATGACGCCCTTTTCGTTGGTGCCAGCCTCCTCATAGGGGGTGTGGTCGTGGGTACCGTCACAGTCCGGGCAAACCCCCAGGGCGTTGTCGTCCCGGCGTGCCGTGTAGCTGTAGCTGTCGTGGGTAAAGGTGTAACTGAAGCCATAGCAGCCGTTGTAGAGCTCCCCGGCCTTGTGCTTGCCAGCAGCACTGACGTAGTACAGCTTGTTGTAATCGTTGGTGCCCAGGTCCTCAATGCGCCCGAACATGGCGGTGCCATCCTCGGTCAGGTCACTGCCAACGTAAAGTGCCGTGCAGGCAGAAGCCGAACAGACCATGCTGAGCGTTGTCACGGTAACGATGACTGCTGCAGCGATTTTTTTGAATATCATAACAGAATCCCCTCTCTTTTCGTTTCAACGCACCTCGTTGATGTGACGCATTATACACCAATTACGAATAAAATGCAAGTATATTTGAAAAATAAGTCTCTTTATTCATATTTTAATGAATTATATTCATGTGTTTTTCTCAGACGCAGCCGCTTCGGGTCATCCAGTCGGGGCAGTTCCACCTTTTCCGGGTCGAAATAGGCCTCCACATATTCCCGGATGCCCCACTCCATGAACTTTCCGTGGAGGCATTTTTCCTGCAAGATAAAAAGAGTTTTTCCCATCATGTCCCCCTTTTCGGTCCGTTTGATTGTGTTGTGGGGCATTGCAGTCTATTTCCGGCTGCCAGAAATCAGAACTTTTCCATCGGCAGGATGGCGCAAAGCAAAAGGGGCTGCTGTGCAAAACCATGTACAGCAGCCCCTTTTCAGGTGCAGATCATAATTAGGAGGTACGATTGCTTATTCAGAAAACGGAAGAGATTGTATCAGATGCCTGCGGCAGCATTCTGACCGGCAAGGCGGCCGAAGGTGGCACTGCGGCCTGCGGCGGCACCTCCCATCAGGCTGGGATAGCTGCCGGAGAAGTAGTTGCCGCTCATGTCGCCAATGACATACAGACCGGGAATGGCCTTGAAATCCTGGTCAATGGCGTGCATATTATCGTCGATCTGGATACCGTCGATGGTGCAGATCAGATAGCCGCCAGCCTGACGCACGCCGTAGAAGGGTGCCTGCTGCAGGGTGGACAGGCGGTAGCCCTCCTTGCCGAAGTCCTCGTCCTCACCCTTGGCAGCCAGCTCATTGTAGCGTTCCACCGTGGCAGTGAAAGCATCCACCGGCAGACCCAGCTTTTCTGCCAGCTCTTCCACGGTATCTGCCTCCACGATGTAGCCCTGCTTCTGCAGGTCGTCGTTTATTGCCTGCACATAGCCCATGGGGAGCACCGGGTCTGCACCGTTGTCATGGGGGTACAGACGGCTGCAGCCATGGGTGGCGAAGCGCTCGCAGTCCTCGGCATACTTGCTGTCCCAAATGGTGCAGTAGGTGTGGTGGGGCTGGCTTGCAGCAGCGTGCAGCACCAGATCGTAGGGCATATACTCGTTCATGAAACGCTCACCGTTCAGGTTCACCTTCAGGAACGGCTGGCTGCCCATCCAGAACAGCACACCATCGCTGGCCTTGCCGTACTCGCCCACCTGATCGGGCTTGATGGCACCACGGTCAAAGATCATGGATGCATGGGTGGTGTCCATGATGGCACCTGCCCACAGGCAGGCCTTGATGCCGTCACCTTTGGAGCCAGGCTTGGAGCAGTTGATGCAGGTCTGCTCCACGCTCTGGGGCTGCAGTGCCTTCATCATGGTCTCGTTGCCGCTGTAACCGCCGCAGGCAAGGATCACGCCCTTGGAGGCATTGTAGCGCACATACTCATCGCTGGCATTCTTGGCGATGAGGCCGGTCACACGGTCGCCGTCCTTTTCCAGCTTGACCATGGTGATCTCGTACTGCACTTCCAGCCCGTCGGCCTCGGCGTGCTTCAACACGGCATCCATGGTCAGCCGTTCGCTGTATGCTTCGCCGTACTGGGTGCTGTGGCCGACATCCAGAACCTCGTAATTGTCGCCCTCGTGCTTTTCGTCGATCTCGTGGCGGAAGTCGATGCCGCTTTCGGCCAGAACATCCGTGAACCAGTCAATGGTCTCGCCGCTCTTATCGGCCCAGACCTGTGCCAGACTACGGCGGGTGTAGCCCTGACTCCAGTTGCACAGGTAGCGCACGGCGTCCTTCTTGCTCACGTCGTCGCCGTCCTCCTGCTGCTGCTTGGAGCCGCAGGCTGCCAGCGTATCCCGGATGCCGCTGGCCATATCGTGACCAAACTTCTCGATGAGGATGGTCTTGGCACCAGCCTCGGCGGCAGCGGCGGCAGCAAAAGTACCGGAAGAACCGGCACCCACCACCAGAACCTCGCAGTCCACAGTCTGCTTGATATCGCTCTCGGCGATCTCCGGTGCCTCACCCAGCCAGTCGGCGGTAGAGGAGGTTTCCTCGGTGGACTGCTGTGCAGGGTTGATAGCGCCGCCGCTGGCCTGCTGGATGCAGTCTGCCACAGCGTTCTGCACGGCCTTGCTGGTGACGGTTGCACCGGTCACGCCGTCGATCTGGCTGGTCTGGGCGTTCATGATCTGCTCAATGAGCTTATCCTTGGCAGCGCCGCCGATGCTCTCGGTCTCGCCGGAGAGGTCCAGTTCCACCTTGGTGATGGTGTTGGCATCAAAGGTGACAGTGGCGGTGATCTCGCTCATGCCCTTGGCAGTGGCGGTGTAGGTGCCGGGGGTGTAGATACCGGTTGCACTGGAAACGCCGGAGGCGCTACTGGCTGCATTGCAGGCAGCCAGACCGGCAGCGGTGATACCGCTCATGGCAGCTGCTGCTGCGACCTTCAGAAATCCTTTACGGGAGATCTTTTCCATCATAATTCCTTCCTTTTCTTGCTCGTATCTTCGTATCGACAAAAATCTATTGCCGTTCTTGTTAAAAATATCACATTTACAAACAAAGAAAAAGAAGATATAATATCCTTATAAGTATCAAGTAAAACTTGCGTTTTGCAAAAAGGAGCACACCATGACCATCCAGCAGCTGCGCTATTTTCTGGCGCTGTGCGAAGATCTGAATTACACCCACACCGCCGGGCGGATGTACCTGTCCCGGCAGGCTTTGCGGCTAAGCATTGCCGCACTGGAAGAAGAACTTTGCGGCAAGCTGTTCGTCAACACCCGCAACCATCTGGCCCTGACCGAAAAAGGCGAGCGGTTCCGGGCGCAGGCTGCACCGGTGGTGCAGCAGTTCGATGCCCTGTGCCAGCAGGCCTACCATGAGATCCAGTCTGCACCGCTGCGTCTGGGCATCAGTGTAGCACTGGTGCCGGACTATCTGCCCAACCTGGGGGAGGTACTGGAGGCCTTCCGGCAGCAGTACCCTGGCATCCCCTTGGAGCACACTTCCTTGTCCAACGATGAAGTCCCGGTGCAGCTGCAAAACGGCACACTGGATGCCGGACTGGTGATGGATCTAGGCGGCTGTGCCACCGGGCTTGCACGCACTGCCCTTTCCCAGCACACCACCGCCGTCATGGTCTCCCGCAGCAGCCCTTTCTGGGAGCGGATCCATATTTCTCCGGCAGAGCTGGACGGGCAGACTCTGCTGGTGCCCGGCTTTGCCCCGGATGCCCTTGCGCCGCTGTGGCAGGCACTGCAGGAAAGCGGCGCACATCCACAGCTGGAGCTAGGCAAGCAGTTTTATCAGGTGCTTTACCGCACACAGGAGCAGAATTGTGTGTCCCTGAACCGTTTCGAGGAAGCCTCTCACAGCCAGATGACCAACGTCCGGAATGTGATATTGGACGGTTTGCCGCCCATTTGTGCCGGATTCCTCCGTCCCCAAAAACAGCACAACGCCTGTGCGGAGCTACTGTGCCGCTTTTTGCAGGAGAGGTTGAAGTTTTGAGAACAGTCCTTTGCCTGGAATAGCAAAAGCTCAGGACCCTGCAAAGGATTCTGCGCTTTTTATGGAAAGTAAAAAAGGGAGTTCTGTCCCAGACCAAGGTCCGGGCAGAGCTCCCTTTTCGTTTATTGGGAATATAACAATTGATGTTCAAAAGAACGCATTGTTGTGGCAAGCAGGATGCTTGTTGGGGACTCCTCAACCACTGATTTTGGGAATAAAAAAAGACCGCCGACTTTTCACATGACGATGTGTGTCAACGGTCAGTTTTTCGGTATTTAGTTTTGTGTTCAGTTCGCCAAACTGGAACTTGTCGGGGCGAAGCCCCTCCATCTTGCTGCGCAAGACCGTTCGGTCACTTAAAAGCCCCACTGGGGCTTTCATTGTTCCGCTTCGCTCCACAAACGCGAATTTATCTTTCAATCAATGTCTCAAGCCGCTCCGCCATTTCTTGCGCGTGCAAGCTTGCCATACTTGCGTGTCCCATATCTTTCAGTTCTATCAATTCGGCACCGGGAAAGTTTGCGTTTATATACTTGATATCCCACGCACGGCCTTTCGTTTCCTTATCGCCGTACCAATATTGAAGCCTGCCGCCGTATGCGGGTATATTTTTCGGCATAGCGTAGTTGTTGCAGGATTCAAAGGTTCTCCAAATCGTTTTATAGCTTATAAATTTGAACACTCTTGCAACATATTTCAAGTCTTCTTTGCTGTACTCGTCTGTTGAGAACGCTTTTTCAAGAAGTCCAAGTCCGCCGATTTTTCCCATGGATATCATGAGAAAATCTCTGGCCGCAATTAGCCTTGTAACAATCCACGGAAGCTGATAAGGCGTTATACCACCGTCGCAGATCGCATTTTTGATTGTGATTTTTCGCTCGGCAAGCATTCGAAGGACAATACTGCCTCCCATAGAACAGCCGTAAAGAAGATCGACCGTTTGAATATTATGTGATTTCAGCCACTTTGCCAAATTGTCGGCAATGTTCTCTATGCTTGTAAAATCCTGTTTTGGATTTTTCTCATCGTATCCGGGCAGAGCGGGAATAATCAAGTGAAATTTTCCCTCAAGCAGGGGTGTGATATATTCAAAATAATCCCACATAACCACAGACGGATGGATCAGCACAATGATCTTTTGGTTGTCCTTGCCATATTCATGGATTGTCATAAGTCCTCCTTCGCCAACTTCCGATTTTTCAACATCATCACTGGAATTTGCATACCGCTTAATATTCCTTAGTTAATCACCAGAGCCACACCATCAAAAATGATATAATAATTCCACCTACAGCAAAAACAGGAATCATAGGAAGTAAAACCTTAACATGAAACCATTTCTGATGATACTCTTTTTCCATATCATCTGTTCCTGGCAAGCGAATCCTTTTTACATTTGCAAATAATATCCAATCCAAAAAGAAAGTATCAAACATCGCCAGAATAATAATATACCCATAAATAACTATCAGCCCTTCCCAAAAGGTACGGGCTCCCGCCAAATGTGCCATCCATGCAAATACAAACGCAAATATGATCAAAGCCACTACTTTTTTAACGATCATAATTTTAGTCAGTTTTTCTTTTACAGACACTTTGTTCTGTGAATTATAATAGCGCTCTTGAATTTCTGGTGGATAATCGCTGACAAAAGTTATCGGATTGATTAACAACAGCCCAAAAACAAGCACACCAAATATTGCCATCATAATAGCACATTCTAAAATAAAGACCGTACAGTTCATAAATGGACCTCCATCAATTCCGATTTTACAGTTCGTCAAACTGAAATTTAATAATTAGTTTTTTTTCGCAATCAAAACTCCAACAGGAGCTAAACCGCCATCCACCAAATTCACTTTGACGACTGTAAAGCCATAATCCGTAATAAACTCACAAAAATTTTCCTTGTTCCATTCTTTGTATGCTTTAAATCCTGTAATAGACATCAATCGCTTTCGTAAACCACTTGATTTTTTCTCTGCCCATAAGAAGGTTGGTGCGTACAAAATACCATCTTTTTTTAATACTCTACGAATTTCCTGCATTGCTTTTTCAGGCTCTGGCATAATGTGCAGTGCATTTGAAATTACTACACAATCAAAATTTTCATTCTCATATGAAAGTGCCGTTGCATCGGCTACGCAAAAACTAAGTTTTTCTGTTGTACCTCTCCTTTTCGCTTGCTTAATCATATTTTCCGAAAAATCGGTTGCCGTCCAGCTATTAGTACAATCAGACAATGGGAAAGATAGCTGCCCTGTTCCACAAGCTAATTCTAATACATTCATATCAGATTTGAGATAATCTCTAATATATCCGCAGATTGCATTATAAAATTTCTTATCTGACTCCATCAAAGGTGCATATATTTTTGCAAGTCGTTGCCAATAACCCTTGTTTGCCCTGTCTTTCATATCAAAATCTCCATTTTATTCAATAATACAACTTCCAATTTCATTAGACAGTGTACGATTTTTAATTTCATTAGACCGTGGAATCAGGATATTTGATCAGTTCGTATAATTTACTGCCGTTTTTGCAGGTACGGACGCCTGCCAGTTCCATGCCAAGGTGTCTGTATTTATCACTTTTCAGTTTGGCATCGGTATCCAGTACGACCGGGAGTCCCAGTCTGTTGCCCTCGGCAAACGCAAGCTCCAGCGCTTTCCTCATATAGCCTTGCCCCTGGTATTCTTCCCGCACACATACCAATCCGACAAACAGGTATTTTTGTTTTTTCTTTTTCAGTTTCTTTTCAATGGAAGATGATCCACCGCTTCCGAGAATGCTGAGCATCCGTACCACTTCACCAAAGGATGATCCTGCAAACATCCCTTTTATCAGCTTTTGACCTGCCTTCAGTCCCACTTTTTCATCACAGCGTTTATAGGCAATAAATGCTTCCTGCTGCGGACCGGTTGTATAAAGCATACCTGCCTGCAGTACCATTTCCACATAGCCGTTGATATAACTGACGACTGCGTCTTTGCTGCTGTATGCGGAAACAAGCCCCTTCTCGCCCTGTGCATATTCATAATAACCGAATGCATGCCCGATCGCATTGATATCTTTTTCTGATAATGTTTCAACCTTCATGATTTTCCTCTCACATCTATAGTGGCTCAGTTGTCAAGACAAAAATCTAAGATTTTTATAATGAACTGATATTGTGGATAAGTTACAAGGGAACATGGGGAGGATAGTGGAATTGAATTTAACAAATTCCGATTTGTCGAGTTCAGTATACCACGCTTTCTCCCCACAGAAAAGCTCCTTCCCGGTCGGTTCACCCTTTCTTCAGCAGCTTTTTATAGCTCAGATCCATGGCAAAGGCACCAAGTGGAGCCGTCAGCACGATGGCCAGCACCGCCACGGTAAGCACGGTATCGCCGCAGACAAAGCCCAATGCCAGCGGAATGCCGCCAATGGCAGCCTGCACGGTTGCCTTGGGGGTGTAGGCCATCATGGCGAAAAGCCGTTCCTTTTTGCTCAGGCTCGTGCCCAGAAGGCACACAAAAACGCCCAGCATCCGAAATGCCAGCGCACCCACGATCAAAAGCAATGCCTTTGCGCCCACCTTGCCCAGATAGCCGATGTTCACCGTTGCACCCACCAGCACAAACAGGAACACCTCGGCTGCTACCCAGAGTTTCCCGTATTTTACCGAGAGCCTTTTTGCCACTACCGCTCTCTTTTTCTGCAGACCGATGCCGATAAACATAATTGCGATCAACGCCGAGAACGTAATGGCGGTGGTCAAGGCGTCCTCCGCTGCCACCAGCAGGAAGGAGATGCTCAAAATGATCAGCACCTTTGCGGTATCCCGGATATGTACCTTTGCAAAGAAGTGCGCCAACAGGGACCCGACCGCCAGCCCCACCGCCATGCCCATATTGTTGGGAGAATCAGGCCCTACATCAAAAACAGAAGTCCCAGAAACATCACTGCTCCGATCACATTGGCCTTTGCAGGGAGCTTGGTTGGCAGGGTAACAACGGCTAACGGAATCAGGTTGAATATGGCAGCCCATCTGGGCAGATCTGTCTGTCCGGTCACTACTACGATCAGAAATGAAACCGCAAATACGATCATGGCAAGATAGCCGACATACATTGTATACACGGTGCATTTAAAGAAATCCCAGACACTGTCCAAGGCCTCTTTTGTCAGTCCGAGCCTGACGAAAAACCACTCACACAGACAGCAGATAATGTGGTGTAACGGCAGGGAAATAAACATAACCAACGCGGATGCATACATGATCCGGTAATAAACAGAGGAATAACCTCTGACATAATCACACAGCTGTGTATAACCAAACAGCTCCATTGTCATGGCAATCACGCCAAGCACCATGGCAAGTGACAGATTTTTTAACGGCATCCCCTGAAATGATACACTGGATTTTTCATAATCCTTGAAATCCGTCAGATTGACCTTTCCATTGGGGGCATAGGTCAGAAGACAGTCAGAAACACCACATAATATGTGACCGATCAATCCCATCAATAATAGTAGTTTCATAATCATTTCTCCTCCATATAGCTTTTCAGCAATTCCGCATATTGATCACTGTGTGTAAACATATATTCACAATGTCCATAGCCCTTTCTCGTTATGATCTTTGCTCCGGGATAATATTTTTTAATTGACTTCTGACAGACCAGATGCGAATCCTTACTGCCAAACTCAAAAAACAGGTGTCTTTGCAACTCCGGCGAAAGCAGACGCGTTTCAAACGAATAACTGTTGCAGCTATGCACAAGATTGGAAAGCATTTCTTTATCCGTACGCGCCATTGTATCCGAAAGCATCCTTCCCGCATCCTCATCAAGCTCCGGCAAGGATGCATACATATTGGCAATTGTCTCCGGATGCTTTTTCATGGCACAGAACATCGCACGAAACAGCCATTCCACGCCACGCACACGCGTAAGGGAAGCTCCTTCCATAACAGCACAGTGCGTATGTAAAACAGTTTCATTGGAAATCACATCCATAGCAATCACACCGCCGAGCGACGCTCCAAAAACAAGCGCAAGCTCCGTCATCTGATTTTGCACAAGCCAGTCTACAATTTCCGAAGCCTCTTTTTGTGCCGATTCAAACCGTCCTGTGTCACTTCCATGTCCGGTCAGATCCGGTGCAATGATATGATAGTCATCCCTTAACTTATCCACATACGGCAGCATCATTTCATGTATCATCCACATGCCGTGAATCAAAAGTATGTGTGGCTTGCTCCGGTTGCCATATTCATAAATTGTCATGTCTTTCTCCTCTATTTTCTACCATCCGGAAATAAAAAAGGATGGTTAGTTGCGTCTAACGTTATTTTATAGCACACCTGTCTCTCAAAAGCATCTCCGGTCTGTGCAGCGCCGGGGTTTACTCTGCCTCATAGATCCTGCTGCTTTTCCAGTGCTTCAAAGTGATACCGGGGCTTACCTTTGCTCTTTTCGCCGTACTCGATGGCCAATTCCAGCGCTGCGTGGTAGGCACCCGCCAGTTGTTCCGCCTCTCCAGCTATGCCACCCTGCCACGCCGGACACACCGCATGGAAGATATACTTTGCAGGCAGTCCGAATGCCGGGGTGCACACCGCCTTTCCCAAATCGCAATACCCAATGGCTTCACAGGCGGCGGTCAGCTCCTGCTCCCCTGCCGCCTGATAGATGGCACGGCTGGTGCCGCTGCCCTGCAAAAGGTTCCGGTTGGCCGGGTTGACGATGGCATCCGCTGCCACCTTGGTGATGTCGTTGCGGATCATCAGAAACGGCATGGTGGTTCCTCCCTCACATGGTTTTCTTCATCCTATCACATCCGGCAGGGCGGTGCAAGGGCTGCGCTTATTTTGCTGTCCACACAGCTCTGGCAAGGAGCAGGCTGCAAAAGACCGGAGTAACGCATCAGAGACAGCGTTTTACCCCCATGCAGGAAGGTCCATCGTGAGCCTTTCCAACTCCTGCGCAAGAACCATCAGCCTTTCCCTCAGATGGTTGTTATGCGGAGCATTTCCGTTCAGAAGATAGTCCGTTCCGACATTCAGGCAGTCTGAAATCTCCTGCAGTAATTCAATCGAGCAGCAGCGACTGCCTGTTTCAACCTTCGCAAGATGGTTCGTACTAACGTTCAGCATCATGCTCAGTTGTTCCTGCGTAATGCCTTTCTTTTTCCGCAAATCACGGATACGGCTGCCAAATTCTTTCGTATCAAATCGCATGGTTCCGTCCTTTCCTTTGTGCCAGACACGCAAACAGGCCGAGACTCTTTTTTCGAGTCCCGGCCTGTTCTTTAGCTTGAAAGTACACAATGACCGCGACACGATTGAGCTGTTCTTGCGAGCAGCCCACTGAGTGTTATCAGTCTTTAATGCATTTCAGGCATTTTCCCTCTTGCGCAACTGAAATATGCGCCATGGCGATATTATAGCAAGTAATTTTATCACTGTAAAGCACTAAAATCCACGATTTTGGCGATAAAACTGCTCATTTTCTGTGATTTACCTTGATGGCTGCAGTTTGCTTTTGAGATCATCCAGCATCTTGCAGACCAATGCACTGTTTTCAGAATAACCTTTGATCAGAAAATCGCTGCTGACTCCCATTGCATCCGACAGACGGCTCAAATGGTCTACTCCTAAATTGCGCTGTCCCTTTTCCAACGCACGAAGCTGCTGCACTGAAATTTCAGCTTCGGCCGCAAGCTCTTCCTGCGTCCAGCCTTTTTCGAGACGGCTGCCACGGATTCTGTTGCCAACTTGCACTTTGTCATAGCTCATATTCGGTCGTCCTTTCTACTGCTACGCAGCGTTTTGGGCGGAGGAACTGGGTTTTGTTTTCAATCCTCCCTGTGGTAAAAATGCTTTCTTCTTTTCATGCCAAAATAGCGCATGACGGTTTAAATTCAACTTTATTTCATTAAAGTCAAATTTGTTAATAAATTACCATAGAGTTTTTCTTCCGTCAAGTCCTTTTTGCCGTAGTATCGCAATGATTTTCAAGCGACGAACTCACAAGAAGGTGTTTTTCGCCAGTTTGATGTATATTTACTCACAAATTTGTTTTGAAAGGCATCAATATGTCTTACTTTGCAACAAAAACACATCAGATTTTCTACATTTTCCACAGACCGCATTTTTTTCGATCCAGCGCAACAAATTAAACGCCATCAGCATTTAATAAACACAATTAGTGTGTTCTTTCATTTCCTTCCTTTTTCACCCTTCCCGCTGCTCCACGATCTCCAGACTGTCCCGCCCGACACGGCAAAGCAGGAACAGCACCCTCACGCCTGCGGCTTTCGCTTCGGCCAGTGCTGTGCCGAACTCCGGCTGCGTGTCAACATTCGGCCTCACCTCGGTAACGCCTTCCATCTGGATCACAAAGGCCACTGCGCACCGATACCCTGCCCGCTGCGCTTGTGCCAGTTCATGCAAGTGCTTCACGCCCCGTTCGGTGGGGGCATCCGGGAAATAACCGATGCCGCCCACTTCCAATGTGCAGCCTTTGACTTCCAGAAGGTATTTCTGTTCGCCCTTTTCCATGTAGAAGTCGATGCGGGATTTACCATAAGCAAACTCCGGCCTGACAAGGTCAAACTCCTGCTTTGAGAGCCATTCTCCTACCACCTTGTTGGGTGCCTGACTGTCCATGTTGATCCAGCCAAGTTCCTGCTTGCGGACCGCCACAAGGTCGTATTTTGTCTTGCGTTTCGGGTTGTCCGACACTTCCAGACGCACCGCCGCACCGGGCAGCAGCAGTTCCCTGCACCGCCCGGTGTTTTTGACATGAACGGTTTCCACCGCACCGTTCACGTCTACATGGGCAATAAAACGGTTGGGACGGTCAAGAAAAGTGCCGTCCACGATCTCTCTGTATTTCAATGTTTACTCCATTTTTGTCTGATACACCTGCTCCGTCCGGGCATCAAAGCAGCAGAAGGTCACCTGCATTGCGTAATCCGCATGGCTTTGCAGCCAATCAGCCACTGTATCCACCGCAATCTCGGTGGCAGCATCCAGAGGGTAGCCATACACGCCCGTAGAAATTGCCGGGAAAGCGATGCTGTGGATATCGTAGGCTTTTGCCAGCTCCAGCGAGTTCCGGTAGCAGCCTGCCAACTGCACAGCGTCCTCCGGGGTGCCGGAGTAGATGGGTCCCACCGTATGGATGATGTATTTTGCCTTCAGCCGGTAGCCTTTCGTGATTTTCGCTTCACCGGTGCAGCAGCCGTGCAGGGTGCGGCACTCGGCAAGCAGCTCCGGTCCGGCTGCCCGGTGGATGGCCCCATCCACGCCACCGCCGCCCAGCAGGCTGCGGTTAGCCGCATTCACGATGCAGTCACAGTCCAGCTTGGTGATGTCCCCCTGCACCACTTGAATCTGATTTTTGAATTCTTCAGAAATCATTGCAGGCACCTCACTTTTTGAGCAATTCCAGCGCCTTATCCATGGGCACGCATTCGGCATAGCGCTCCGGCCAGAGGAATTCATTATAATAGCGGTAGCTCTGCTCTCCTGTCATGTACTCGTTGTCCTGCGTGGAATTTGCATAGGCAGGGACGATCATATGAAAATCGTGCTCAAAGCCTGCTTCTATCGTTGCATTGATGCAGAAGTCGGTCATGATGCCGCAGACCATCACATCTTTTTCGCCCTTTGCGGTCAGATATTCCAGCAATCCGCTCTCTTTCTTGAAAGCGTTGCACACAGTCTTGACGAACCGTTTTTCGGTCTGCAGTGGTGCAAACTCAGAATAGATATCAAACTCATCATCCCCGATGGAGAAACCGGTGCCGGGCCCATCATCATGCTGGACATAAACGACTTCAATCCCCTGCTCACGGGCGGTCCGAATCAGTTCCTTGATGTTTCCAACAAACTTTTCAAACGCATACAGGCGTTCGTCCACGATGCCTTTCTGTGTATCCACGACCAGTAAAACCATATAGTAGCCCTCCTGTTTTTCTTTGGTTCCATCCTGCCACAGACCACCGGTTTCTGCAAGCGGCTTCAAAAATCCACACAGGCAAAACCTGTGTTTCACCTGCGGGGCTTGAGTCAGTTCCCCATGGCGAGGAGCACCAGCACGACCACCACCGCAATGGCGATGAGGCAGCCGCAGCCGCTGCCGTCTCCGCCGCCGCCACCGCCATTATTGTGGTTTCCACCGCCGCCGGACGAGCCGCCGAAGTTGCGGTTGAAGGCCGTCATGTACTGGGCATAGCCCGTGTCGCCTTTGCCGAAATAGCCGTAATCACCGTTTGCCATTGTATTTTCCTCCATCCGAAGTGTGTTTTGCTTCTTCTGAGGTCATTTTACCGAAAGAGCTGTCCCATAAACATCTCTTTCAGCATTTTTTGTCATCTCATTCTTCCCGGATGCCCAGATACACATCAATGTCCATGATACCTTCCCCGCTGACCTCCACCAGATCTTCAAAGGGCACCACGGTGTCGCCCACCTGCAAGGTGCGGAACACCGGGTCGATGCGGTCTGCTTTTCCGGTCAGGGTGATGTAGTTGCCCACCGCCGGAACCTCCGGGTGGGTAGTGTCCTCCTTGAAATACCGTACCGTGATGGTCATGCCCTTGGTGACCTGCATCAGACGATCGGACAGAGCCAACATTTCTTCCTCGGTCAGAATGCGCTTGGTCACTCGCTCGGTGCGCTGCTTTTCTGCGGCAAGCTGCTCGTCATAGCCCCGCAGCGGAGAGAAGGGTGAAAAGATTTTTGCCCGGTTCTGAAGGGTCATGCGGGGGTGCTTGCGGAGGGATTCTGCGGTTTGGGGGCGTTCCATCTCTAGGATGTCCCCGTACTTTTGGGCGATCTCCCGCCCGATCTTACTATTTTTGTAGTTTTCCATCTGAACCTCCCGCGCTGTGCCCGCCGATCTGCGCGTTGCGCTGGCGCATGGTGGCACCTTCTTCGTAGCTGCTGGCTTTCAGCACGGCGTTTTTGCCGTACTTGTTCTTGATGCCCAGCATGGCTTGCTGGAGTTTTTTCTCCTTTTCCAGCTTCTTGGTGTCGGTGAAAAAATCCACCTGATAGATGCCCTCGTCCGGCGTGACCTTGTTGGCGTTGATGGTAATGCGCCGCACCGTCAGCGCCGGGTCGGTGATGCGCTCAAACAGCTTTGCGCTTTCGTTGATGATGGTACTGCCCAGATTGGTAGGGGCATCGAACCGGACGGTGCCGTGTGCCGCCTTGGGGATGATCCTGCCGTAGCGGTCGGTCTGGGTCAGACCACGGTAGCCGCCCTTGTCCACGTTCTCCCGGTCGTAGCCTATCTCCAAGGTGATGGATTCCGTCACCAGTTTCTTTTCGGTGAGCCGGAACATCAGAATTTCTGCCATCTCCCGGACGATGAGCTTTGCCTTATCGTTGGGGTAGGGGCAGGTCAGCACCTGCCCTTCGCTGATGCTGTTGGTGCTGGGCTTGTAGCTTTTGATCTCAGCCATACCGCAGGGTTCGTAGCCCCATGCGTGGTCGATGAGGATTTCTGCATCCACGCCAAAAATCTCATACAGGCGATCCTCTCCGTGGATGGAGAACCGTGCCAAGTCCCCCATGGTGTAGATGCCGTGGGCTTCCAGCCGCTTGACGGTGCCGGGACCGGTCATCCAGAAATCCGTCAGGGGACGGTGGTTCCACAGCAGATACCGGTAGGACTGCTCGTCCAACTCCGCAATGCGAACACCATTCTTGTCCGCCGGGATGTGCTTTGCCACAATGTCCATGGCCAGCTTTGCGAGGTAGAGATTGGTGCCGATGCCCGCCGTTGCGGTGATACCGGTGTTGTACAGAACCTCCCGCACCATGGTCATGGCAAGTTCATGGGCGCTCATGTGATAGTAGGGCAGATAGCCTGTCACATCAATAAAAACTTCGTCAATGGAGTAGGGGTAGATATCTGCCGGGGATACATATTTGAGGTAGGTCTTGTAGATCTGGGTGGACACGTCCAGATACCGCTGCATCCGGGGCGGCGCAACGATGTAGCTCAAGCCCAGCGCCGGGTCTGCGTTCAGGGCGTTGGCATCGAAAGAGGTGCTGGTAAAGTGGTACTTGCCATCTTCTCCCCGGACTGCCTTTTTCTGCCGGATGGCAGTTTGCAGCCGCTGAGCGTTGACCTCCCGGACACGCTGAACGGCTTCAAACAGCCGTGCTCTGCCGGGTATCTTGTAGGCTTTCAGGGAGGGCGATACCGCAAGGCAGATGGTCTTTTCGGTGCGGGAGGCATCCGCTACCACCAGATTGGTGGTCAGGGGGTCCAGATGACGGTCTACGCACTCCACCGAGGCATAGAAGCTTTTCAGGTCGATTGCCAGATAGGTGCGCTGCGCTGCCATGATTCAGCCCTCCTTTGCAAAAGCTACAACTATTTATCTTATTATAATAAATCTTTACGCTGTTTTCAAGATGGAGTGACTATTTTGTCTGTGATTTGGACAACAAAAAAGAGTGACAGCATTTCAAACCGAAGCGCTGTCACTCTGTAGGAACTGCATAATGACTGACGATTATCCTTCTACTCTGACCGTAGCACGATTGCTCTTTGCGTTTCCATCCGCATCCAGCGTGATATGCACAAAATGTTCCGGCTTGTCGTAATCCTTCGTCTCGCCGTCATCGGTATAGTACCATCTTCCGATTCAAGAACCGGTCGTAATGGATGGCTGATGGAAAAGCCATATTCTTTTTCCATCACATCCAGCCACTTATCAAACACTTCCCAGAGCCGTTGCTTATGTTCAATACTGCCGGGCTGCCCCTCAAGCGTCTTGCCCATCACGTCAGAGATCAATCCGCAATTCGCTTTCAAATCATCTCCCAGAGAATCCATATCTTTCATTTCCAGCTCTGATTTCAATTTCTTCCGCAACAACTTTTTGCTTAGTATTCTTTCTGCGTTTTCAGCCTCTTCTTCCGGGAGCTGCGCTGCGGCACGTCGGAGCATTTCTAGCAGATGCTCCATTTTTGCATCCTGATCCATCCGATTATCCTCCTGCTCGTATTTTCATATCTCGATATCAACTTCGAGAGAATATATGGGGCACCACCTTTAACCCATTATAGCATTTCCAATTCCGAAAGCAAACTTCTGTTATAGCGCTGCGTCTTGTTCTATGATACAATCAAACCACACAAGCGATACGAGGGAGGCAAGGAGCAATGTACGATATCTGTCTTACCGTTACTGCATGGTGCATCATCGGCCTATTGGGTGTTCTGTTTATAAGATCTTTGGGCTTCCGTGAATTTAATCAAGAGAAAATCATCACTTGGCTTGTGGGTATTGCTATGATTTTCTTCCTGATTGCTCTCATGTTTAACTAGAACTGAAAGCGTCCGAATACGGACTGAAAGGACGCATAGCCGGTGCAAGCAGTGCGTCTGTCTATACAAACGCCTGTTTTGCGTTGCAAATCGCTTGTTGGGGAATGCCCCAAGCCCCTTTGATCTGCATTTTCCAATGCAGGCTGCGCATCCCTTCGGGACGCTTTTTACCCGGTGATGTTTTCCGGGTCGTTGAGGACTTGCATGAGGTGAGAAGCGGCTTCTGCCAGAGAAGCATACTTCAACTGTTCGGGCACCGGTGCGTCCAAAAGCGAAACACCCCACGCCTGCATACAATCCGCAAGTTCTTTCTGTGCCTGCAATGCCGCAGCCTTACGCACCTCCGGAGTAGTTTCTGTATCCAGAACGTAGGCTGTGGAGTATTTTCCGTTGCGATCTTCCGTCAACTGCACCATGGAGTAGTGCTCATCCCAAAAGTGACAGAAGCGAACCCTGCCGCCGATGTTCTCCATGTTATGGCGCAGTTCTTCTTCGCTGCTCCATTGTGGAATCTCGGACAAAATGCGATTCAGTTCCGAAAGCGCCTGCTGTTCTTCATTCGACAACTTCTTGTGCAGGCATTCGCGTTTTAGACCGTTCTGCCAATACGGACTCAACTTTCCATTCTTGGCATCTTCCATTGCTTCTTCGATATTGGGTAGGATTGTCATATCGTTCACCTCAAATACTCGCTATTAGCGTTATATACACGCTTATAGTGTCGATTATAAGCTATTTGAGGGCAAAAAGGAAGAGCGTCAGTACGTTTGCTGACGCTCTTTGACATAGGTGTTATTTTGTAATATAGGGAATGTTGTCGGTGTATGCGTTCAGGATATCAATGGCAGCTTTCTTCTGCCCCGGCGTAAGTTGGCTTAACTTTTTGCTCAGTTCGTCATCTGCCACATGGGATGCGGACGGAACAGAATCCCGAATAAGCACATCTGCGGATACACCCAACACCTCAACGATTCGGATAAAGGTTTCCAGTTTAGGCATTTTCACTCCGCGCTCTAAGTCTCCAACATAATTTGCCGACAAATCGACTCGTTCTGCAAACTGCTCAATCGTCCAGCCTTTTTCTTTGCGCTGCTCTCGTATTCGTTGGCCCAAAAGCGTATTCATAGCGACCTCACATTCTGTTTGTGTTTGTTGCACACCAATAGCATACCTGTCGCATTTTTTGTTATACACAATCAAACAGTGTTTATTCAACGCCAGTTAAGTTCTTTTGAGGCAGAAAATTTTTATGCGTATCTTTGGTCAAAAAAGCAATGGTCTTTTGGTGGCAGTCCGTGGTACAATAACAAGCGTTGTGTCGTTTGCGCATGACCGAAGATAAAAAATAGGAGCTGCTGAACGTGGATACGATCTATCTGCTGCCCGGTGAGGAACGCTGCGTTAATTTTCGAGACGCCAATGGAATCCCGAAGGTACACTATACTTACTGCTCTTTCCGTGGCAGACTTTTCAACTGCACCTGCTGCACAAAAGATGAAGCCCAGCGGCTGTGTGAAGATTGGCTCGTAAAACAGGATCGCTGCTATATAAACTAAAAAATACCGCCGAGGATGCCTCCCAAAACGGGAAGAATCCTAGGCGGTATTCGCTTATCGGGTCTGAGTTTTCTCGGTAGCGTCCTTTTCCTCCGCAAAAAATCGTTCTACGTTTTTCTGTGCCCGAACCAGTTCCTGCATCTCATTCCTTGCCTTGCGGTAGTCTGGGTAAGCGGCTTTCTTCTTGGTCAGCAGTTCTGCGAACTCCGCATCCAACGCCTTGACCTTCGGCAGTTCTTGCAGCCCTGCCTCGTCAAAGGCAGCTTTCGCCGCCTTGTGCAGAGCGATCTCTTCCCGGTGAGCTTCCAAAAACGCTTTGCTGTACCCGGCTTTCCGATAAGCGGCGTACACCTCACGGGTTTTGGCATAGTTGATAATGTGAGTTTTCAGGACGGCAATTTCTGTCAGCCTTGCTTCCGCTGCCTTGATGGAATCGCCCATGGCATGATAGCGTTCCGTTGCCGCCGCTGCACGTTCCCGCAGTTCTTCGATGCTGCCGATTTTGTTTTCCTGCAAGAAGATCAGGGTCTTGGACATCTCTTTCAGATTGTAGCGTTTCGCCCGCTGTGCATAGCCTTCGCCCTTGCCCTCGGCAAGTTTCGACTGAATGTCAACTAAAAGACGGAAGGGCTGTTCTTTCGGCGGCTGCTTCTGGTACGGCTGGTGTTTTGCCTTGCCCTCCAGCACCGCCTTGATTTCATCTTCACTATATCCTGCGCCTAGTGTCCGAAAACGGATAAAGCGTTTCTGCCGTGCGCCCTTGACCGCCGTGTACTTGCCACGCTTCACCTCATAGCCCTGCTGTTCCAGTTTTTGCAGAAACGCTTCGTAATCCTCCGGCTTTTCTGCAAGGATGGTGTCGATAATTCCGCACAGGCGGTCCCGGTTGCTTTCTCTGGGCGGATAAAGGGTGCGCTTTTGCCGCTCCCGGTACGGCTTGATTTCAATAACAGACAGCTGATGTTCCAGACAAATCAAATCGCTCAACCGCTGTACGGCCAGCCCGGACAATAAAAAATCCCGGAACTTTCTGGTACCATCCAACGCTGTGGAGTTGAAAATCACATGGTTGTGGATGTGCTGCCGGTCCGTGTGCGTTGCCACCACAAAGGCGTGCTTGCCCTTGGTAAAGCGCATTGCCAGTTCGTAGCCGACCTTGTTAGCCTCCTCTGCGGTGATCTCACCCGGACGAAAAGACTGCCGAATCTGATAGGCGATCACATCACTTTTCTGCCTGCGCCCAGTCATCAGTTCATACTGGCGCTTGGACAGCATAAATTCTTCGTCTGCGGTCAAGGGACTGCATTCGTAACTGCTGACCAACTCTCCCCTGTTCGTTTTGTCAGGATTCTGCGCATAGTCCGTGCGGCTTTTCAGACAGGCCGCAACCGACTTGCCTTTGTTTTTGTGCAGCGCAATCAGCCGTGTTGCTGCCAGCATCATCACCCCCCTTTCAAAAAAATGCCGCACATCGGCGGCATCGAGATCATTTGGATAATTTTTCGTGATCGGCAGCACCTGCCAGATACATCGCTTTGTAACGGGCACATTCCAGCTCGTTGCAGATCTCATCTAAGGCAAGGTATCGCTTCCATGCTTCTTGGCTGATGACGCTCTGAAGGGCTTTCTCAGCCGCTATTTTGGCTTTTTTCAGTCGCCGATAGTTTTCATCCTCGCCCAGCATTTCAGAAAAAATCGTGCTGCTGTGCTCAGAATAACAAGCCTCCAATTTCTGGTTTTCCATAGCCTCCCTCACAATCCGGCAACCCAGCCACTAAAACGCTCTGCTGCATCTGCAATCAAAGCGCCCATAAAAATCAACACAAAGCATCCAAACTCTGCCACCAGCAAAATCAAAAATTGCAGCCACTCCCGGCAGTACAGCGTATAAAGACCGCAGCCGAAGATATACAGCATGGGCAGCGCCAGCACAAACGCCGACAGGTTCAGCGTCCATTTCAGCATCAGCGCAAGGAAAGCCGTAAGCAGCCAAAACGGGAAAACGATCATCTTAAAAACGAACCTCATATCCAGCACCTGCCTTTCGTCCCTATTATAAAGGTGTCAACGATTGCTTTGCAAGGATGTCAACCCTTATGTACCCCCACAGCCCTCCAACTGCGGGGAAAATTTTAGAGTTCTGCCAGCCGAGCGAGAATTTTTCTGCCAATGTCGATCAGCTCATCCAGCCTCTGCCGCAGGTCCTCCATGTCGGCGGCGTAGACTTTGCCGCACTCGTTGGCACGTTTGGCGTACTGGTTCAGATTGTTACTGCACATTTGCAGGAGATACGCCATGCGGCGCAGTTCTTTGAGGTCAAGATGCAGACAGTAGCCATCCAGTGCCATCTTGCGGATATAGGCACTCAGGCTGCGGATGCCCATGCCCAGCATCTTTTCATAAATGCGGTTCTTCTCGGCTTTTGTGGTTCTCAGGATGATGATCTCGTCCCGCTTTTCCCTCACCGGGCATCACCGTCCTTATCCAGATAGCTTTTGAAGGGACGGACAGGTTCAGCTTCATCCTTTTTCTCATCCAGTGCCGCCAGCACCGAGGGGCGGCGAGGTGCATTCTCGTCCGGCTGTTCCTCCTGTTCCGGCTCGTGGCTTTTTTCGTCCACATCCAACTGAGCGTTCAGCTCTGCAAGCCGTGCGGATTTCTCTGCCAGCTCTTCCTCCTGCGGGAAGGGCTTTTCCACCTCGATCTGTGCCGCCGCCTGCTGCTGATGCAGGGTGGTCAGCTCGTTCTCTGCGGCAGTGATGCGCTCCGGGAAGCTGTTCAGGGCGTTGTCCAGACGGGTAATGTTGCCCAGCGGGTCGGTGCCCAAAGGCACCGTGTACTTCCGCTGCCCTTTCAAAAGTGCCTGATACTCCGTGCGGAAAGCATCGAACCGCAGGGACAGTTCAAAGCCCCGGTAGCTGCCGATGACTTTTTTCCTCGGCGTTGGGCAGCTCGGAACAAGCAAGAACCAGACGCTCACCGGCGGTCTTTTTCTCGTCGTAGGCAACGCCCTTGATGGTCATGCCGCAAAATTCCTCCTTGCCCTGCGGATGAGCGGCGGCAAGCTGTGCGTCCGCTTTCAGCCCGGCAATGTGGGCGTTCGCTTCCTGAATGTCAGCCGGAAATTTGGTCAGCAGCTTGTCCTGCAAGCGGAATTTCTGGCTCTGGTGGTCGGCTTTCAGAACCTTCAGCTTGGCGACCTGAACGTCCAAGTCCATCTTTTCCTTGATGAGCGGGTTTCCGGCACACAATGCCTTGATCTCCGCATAGGAAAGCGCCTGCTCGTCTACATCCTCGCAGGAGCGCACCGGGGATTTGGAAGTCATAATTTGGCTGATAAATCGCTGTTTGTTTTCCAAAGTTTGGAACAAATAACTGTCAAATGTTCCTTCCGTGACGTAATTGAACACCTTGACTTCCTTATTCATATTGCCCTGCCGGATGATGCGACCATTGCGCTGGGTCATGTCACTGGACTTCCAGCCAACATCCAGATGATGCACCGCCACAAGTCGGGACTGGACGTTGGTGCCCGCTCCCATTTTTGCAGTGCTTCCGAGCAAAACTCGCACATCGCCAGAGCGCACTTTGGAGAACAATGCCGCCTTTTTCGCTTCGGTGTCGGCGTTGTGGATAAACTCGATCTCGTTCTCTGGCACACCGGCGGCGACTAACTTTTTGCGAATGTCCTCGTAGACATTGAAATTGCCGTCATTTTTCGGGGTGGAGAGGTCGCAGAACAAAAGTTGGGTCAGCTTCTGGTCTTTGCCCTCCTCCCAGATTTTCAGCACGTTCTGCACACAGACGTTCAGCTTGCTGTTGGGGTCGTCCGGCAGCATGGGATTCATCAGGCGAACGTCCAAGCCGATTTTGCGCCCGTCATTGGTGACGCAGAGCATATTGTCCTCGGAGGCATCCACGGTGCCGGAGTGGATTTTTGCGGCACGTTTGCTCAGTTCCTGCACCATCTCTTTCTGAATTTCTGACGGCTTTGCCACCACGGTCTCAAACTTTGCCTCCGGTACAGGCAAGTGGAGCTGGTCACTGGTTTTAATGTCCGCAACCTCTTTGAACATGGACATCAGCTCCGGCAGGTTGAAGAACTTGGCAAATCTCGTCCTTGCCCGATACCCTGTACCTTCGGGAGCAAGCTCGATGGCGGTGGTGGTCTCACCAAAGGTGGATGCCCAGCAGTCGAAGTGGGTCAGCCTTTTCTGCTGTAAGGTACTGTACTGCAAATACCGCATAACCGTGTACAGCTCGGTCATGGAATTGCTCACGGGCGTACCCGTGGCGAACACCACGCCACGCCCGCCGGTGATCTCGTCCAGATAGCGGCACTTGCCGAACATATCGCTGGATTTCTGTGCTTCGCTGGTGGATAATCCTGCGACATTCCGCATTTTTGTTGTGAGGAACAAATTTTTGAACGCATGTGACTCGTCCACAAACAGACGGTCAACACCCAACTGCTCGAAGGTAACTACATCATCCTTGCGCTCATCGGAGCGCAGTTTTTCCAGCTTGGTTTCCAGCGTTTTCCGAGTCTTTTCCATCTGCTTGATACTGAAATTCTCGCCTGCGTGGACTTTCAGCTCGTTGATGGCGGCAAGCGTTTCATAAATTTGCTCCTGAATGATACGCTCCTGCCGCTCAAAGGACAGCGGGATGCGTTCAAACTGGCTGTGTCCGATGATAACGGCATCGTAATCGCCGGTGGCGATGCGGGCACAGAATTTTTTGCGGTTGGCGGTCTCAAAGTCCTTGCGCCGTGCCACCAACAGCTTGGCATTGGGGTAGAGGTTCAGAAACTCCGATGCCCATTGTTCCGTCAGATGGTTGGGAACCACGAACAGACTTTTCTGGCACAAACCAAGGCGTTTCGCTTCCATGGCAGAGGCTGCCATTTCGTAGGTCTTGCCTGCGCCCACTTCGTGTGCAAGCAACGTATTACCGCCATAAAGCACATGAGCGATGGCATTGCGCTGGTGTTCCCGAAGGGTGATTTCCGGGTTCATGCCCACGAATTTGATGTGACTTCCGTCATATTCACGAGGTCTGGTGCTGTTGAACAGCTCGTTGTACTGTTTCACCAGTGCAATGCGCCGCTGGGGGTCCTGCCAGACCCAGTTGGCGAAAGCATCCTTGATGACCTGTTGCTTCTGCTGCGCCAGCATGGTCTCCCGCTTGTTCAGCACACGTTTGGGCTTGCCATCGGCATCCTCAATGGCATCGTAGATGCGGACATCTTTCAGGTTCAGGGTCTCCTCCAGAATCTTGTAGGCGTTGGCACGGGATGTGCCGTAGGTCTCGGAGGAGATAATGTCGCCCCGCCCCGTAGCCGTTTTGCCCTCCACACGCCATTCGGCGGTATACGGAGAATATCTCACCTTGGCCGCGTGGCGCAGGTAGTAGGGAATCTGGAAGGTCTCGATCATAAACTTTTGAATGATCTCAGGTGCAAGCCATGTGGCACCCAAGCGCACATCAATTTCAGATGCTTCCAGTTCTCTGGGCTGTGCCTTGGTCAGCGCATCCA
>ERZ1032022.43-NODE-43-length-31849-cov-11.487010_pt1 | contig 31849 bp, 23 predicted proteins | sample MGYA00516699_ERZ1032022 | MGnify/ENA primary metagenome ERZ1032022 (study PRJEB33719, sample SAMN04261294) | wastewater metagenome | biome: rural village; feature: human; material: feces | host: Homo sapiens | place: El Salvador | collected 2013-01-07 ... | reverse complement strand
TATTGATGATGAGCAAAATAGATTTGAAGTACCTATAGAAATAATGGAAGATTCTAATAAGTCTAAATCTATAGATTCATTATTAAGTGATTTAGAGAAAGGTCTTGATGACGGATTAACGAAAAAAGAAACTCCTAATGATAGTGTTTTATATTTACCTTATTGGTTACCTAAGGTAGTTGATAGAGTTTCTAAATGTGATTTATACGTTTCTAAAAGATTTTGTATTTTAAAGTTTAATGGTGTAAATATTACTATTGGAGGAAGTTTAAATGCGTGATAGGTTAAATAGTTTAAGGACTGCCTATGTTAATTATGTTAAAGATTTAGAAGTTATAAAAACCAATAATGCAAGAGCTTCTTATCTTCAAGAACAGATGAAAAGTGTTGATGATTATTTAGATATTGCTCCTACATATGTTAGTGCATTAAATAGTATATTAATGACTACTAAGGATGAATATTCTAAATATCAATCAAATAGAGTTGCATTTATAGAGAATTCTTTAGCAGAGATTTTAGCTTTATTATTCCCTAATGAGTTCTTTATTCCTAAGTTAAATTATTCTTTAGAAAGAAGAAATATAAGATGTGAATTAATTTTTACTGACGCAGATGGTAATGAGAGACACCCTAGAATTACTGAGGGTGATTTTATGAAAGACCTTATAGCATTTACTAGTGCTATAAAAGTATTAGAATTAGTCGGTTCTAAAACCTTCTACATTGATGAAGCCTTTTCTCATGCTTCTTTAAGTAATAAGGAAAAGATGGGTAATGTTATAGGTTCATATATTGATGAAGGGTTACAAATGATTTTAATTTCTCAATCTGCTGAATGTTATCAAAATCTGCCTAGAAAAGAATTCTATCTTGTTAAAGAAGATAATGTTTGTAAATTGGTAGAAGAAAGATTAATAAATATGGAGGATTAAAATGAATAGCCTTAATATAAGTTATTTAGATTTTTTGGATATAATATATCAGGATGTTTTAGAAAATGTTATTTGTTTCAATAGATATATTGTAAATTATTTTCACCATAATCCTGACCAAAGGTCTATAATAAATGTTGATAGTGATACTGAAATTCCTACTGATGTTAAGAGTTGCTTTAAGGGTTTTTCTGTTAATTTTGAAAATACTTTTACTAATGTATCACGATATATAGTTTTTATAGACCCTAATGAAGACCCTATTGAATGTTACAGAAAGAATGTTGCTAAATATTTACCTTTAGGAAAAGATGCTACTCATGTATGTATTTTATCTGATGATTTATCTGTAGTAGAAAATACATATTCTATTTTAGTTGAGTCTAATCCTAACTTAACCCTAGTACAAAAAACTGTGATTTATAATCATAGTGGTGAACGTTTTGAAAAAGCAAAAGCTATGATAGGTGATGAATCTAGAATGTTGGTAATGAAAGATTATTGTGAGCGTTTGGATTCAATTTACTCAGAATCTAGTATTTACTTTATTAAAGAGTTTGAAAAAACTGTTCAAGAAATATTATCTTTATGTGATGGTAAGATAATAGTTTTTGGTGGAGATTATCAATCAACATCTTATACTATATTTAAACTCTTTGTTGCAGAACTTTATATCAGAAATGCTAGATGTAAATTCTATGTAGAGAGTTATGATACTCCGGAGTTTTTAACATATTTAGGTTCTAGTGTTTTTAAACCAGAATGTATGCTAGTTGAAGATGTTGCTAATTTCCTTGTAAATCTCCCAGAATTGGTAGCAGAAATAAAACAAGATTTCCTAGTGTATCATTTAATAAATTCAAGACATTTATCATTTAAAGCTTCTTTTGTACCATTAAATGATTTACATTCTAGTAAGGTTGTTAATAAATCTTTAAACTATAAAGATATAAAGATTTTACCTTTTAGTAAATATTATAATATGTGTACAGATGATTTCTTCTTAAATGTTAGAGTTGAGAAAGAATGTAGGACTTTTATACATTCTTTATATAATGTTTTCAATGTTCCTAATGATGAAATACTTTCTGTTGTTAATGTTTTCTTCTTCCTAATGGATGGTGTAGAATATGTTGGTTATCTTAGAGATTATTCTTTTAAGGCTAAATGTATTTCTAATATGATAGGAATGAAGGCAACTGAGCTTACTTTAGATTTTGAAGATGTTAGAAGACTTTCCTTTTTAGATTGTTGTTTAAATGTTCAATATATTTTAAAAAGCTTCCAAGTGTTTAGTTCTAAGAAGACTCTTAATTTAAATTCAGTTAGACCAGTAAGAACCTTTAAAGACTTCTCAAGTATTTATAGAGTTTATTCTGTAAATAATGATTATTTCTTTGATGAAGGTTCTAGTGCTAGTAATAAGTATTGGAGTGATATGCCGCATAGTGTATTTAATTGTGGTATGTATTCACCTATGTCTGTTAAGTTTAGAACTGGATTATATTTATCTTTAACAAAGAAACTTGGAATTGATTATGCTCGTTCCATGTTAGATAGTTTTGGTGGATTTAATTTAGTTACTAATCCCTATATAGAATTAACAATCCGTCGTAGGGATATTTAATTATATGTTTATGCAAAAATTTTGAGGAGTGATTTATACATGAGATTTATATTTGTAAAAGATTTTACAAAAGGGAATATTGAAGAAAATGTTCCACCTATGTTAACTGTTGAAGTTGATGGGAAAGATTTAGAAATAATGAATTTTAGAAATTATTATTTCTGTGTATCAGATAATACTTTATCTGGAAGAGATGGACAAGTATCAGTTGAGACACCTAATGTCTATGAGCAAATGAATTCTACTGTATTCAATTGTTTAGTTCCTTATTTAGTAAAAGATACTTCATATGTTATAAGAGACGCTGAAAGAGTATTAGATAAATTTGCTGAAGAAACAAAAAGATATTATGGGGTGATTTAACATGTCAACATTTAAAGTAGATACTCCTAATAATATAGATGCATTAACTGAACAAGATATATTATTACTTTGTAATAGTGATGGTATTGTTAAATCTCCTAAAGCAAGAATTAAAATGATAAAGATAATTTACAAGATTCTTGGTTATGATTTATCACCTGATTTAATGTATGCATTAGCAGATGAAACTAAAGAGCAATTAATACTTGCACTTGCAGGTGGTGGTAAAACTACTACTGTATCTATAAAGATTGCTTTAGAGAAAATTTACAGAGAATCTAAATTTACTAAGTCTGGTAAATTAAAAGGGGATAGAGTCCTATCCCTAGTGTATAATAAAAATAATGTTAGAGATATGGTTGACAGACATAATCAAATTATATCTGTAATCAATAGTTTAGGCATTGAGGACTTACAATTAGATTATGATTTAGAATGTAGAACTATGCACTCATTTTGTTTAAAGTGGTTAAAACAACCAGAGTATTCTTCATTCCTAGGGTTAATAAATTACAAGTTAATTGAAGCTGATAGAAAAAGTAATATCTTAAATACAGCTATTCAAAATGTATGTAAGAAATTTAATATCACTAAGATACCTCATACATTGACAGCTAATGCTATTTCTGAACTATATAATTATATGGTAGAAACTAAATCTAATCTTATTGATTTAGAGAATAGTGAAAAGGTTGTTGACTTAGGTGTTGAGGTTGAAGTTATAGATAAGATTATTACTACTTATAATAATGTAAAGAGAATGACTAGAGTTTATGACTATACCGACCTCCTAGTGAAATTTAAGGAATTATTAGATACTAATGATGAAGCAAGAACTCGTATAAAAGAATATTACGATTTTATTACAGCTGATGAAATTCAAGATTTTACTCCTTTATTAAAAGATATATTACATTCTATAGTTGGTGACCATACTATGTTAGTTTGTATAGGTGATGATGATCAAAGTATATATGCCTTCAGAGGAGCTGACAATAATAATGCTCTTAGATTTAAAGATACATTCCCTAATGCTAAGATACATCTTTTAAAGACTAATAGAAGATGTCCTAGTAATGTATTACACCTAGCTGATAGTATTATTAGATTGAATACTGACAGATTCCCTAAGGTTATGAAAGGTGTTAAAGGTCCTGGTGAGATTCATTTTAAAGGATATAATGATAGAATAGGTCAATACATTTCTATGGTTAATTTAATTAAAGGTTTTGATGATTCTAAAAGGGCTGATACTGTTATTGCTTACAGAGAAAAGTATTCTTCCCTAGTGTTAAGTAATTTATTATATGAATCTAATATGCCATTCCATATTATTAGTGGTCATGGTCCATTTGATTTTGAATTATTTAATCATGTTATAAGTGTAATGAATGCTTTAAACTCTGGTGGTTATAAAAGAAAGCTTTTACATTTATATAAAGTGTTACCTGTATCTAAAGTTGAGATGCAAGAAGCCCTTCATTATGACCCTAAGAAAAATTCTTTCACAGATGGTAAGGATTATGTAGATATTGATAAAATAGAATTCTCTAGTGTTAGAATGAATAATGAGATTTTTGTTAAAACTTATTCATTCCTAATAGCTATATCTAAGAGAATTGATATAGAACCTTTAAATAGATATATACCAAACCTTATTGGTTTAATACAAAGAAACTTCTGGAAGTTTATGATTAAGGATAGTAATTTAGACCCAGATATAACTGATTACTGTATTAAGAAGTGTATTAATTTCTTTAATAAGAATGTTATCTATAAAGAAGTTTATGCTTTTTATATTTCAGAAAAAGAAAGATTATCTAAGTGGAATTCTTCAAAGTCAGGTGTTGGATTATCTACATTCCATTCTTTAAAAGGTTTAGAGTTTAATGATGTTATGATATGTGATTTAGCAGAATCTATATTCCCTAATTTTGGTGGTATAGATTTTAGACCATATGATGATGAAACTAAAAAGTCTTTAAAGGAATGTGAAAATAGATTATTCTATGTTGCTGTTACTAGAAGTAAAAAGAATCTTTATTTCTTCTATAGCAATAATGACCCTTCATTCTATATATCTATATTAAAAGGAGAATCTCATACTCAAGCAGAGATAGGTGAGTTAGTTGATTATGATGGAGAAGTTAGAACTGCTATAAGTCAATCTAATGTCTTTGAGAATATAGATAATTTAGTTACTGAGGAAACAGATACTTCAGATAATTTAGAATTCCCTAGTGAAGAAGAACAAGTTACTATTGAGTTGGATGAGGGTGTTTCTGTTAAGTCTAAAGAAGTGCCTACTTATCAAAATAGTTATATGAATAATTTAATGAATTCTTTATTTAAACATAAGTAAAATTGTGGAGGAGTGTTTTAATTGAGTATTGACTTTTATAAATTTGTTGAAGAAAACTGTCCAGACATTCTAAACACTTATGTACCATATTCACATCCTACTTATATAAATGAAGATAAGTTATTTTCATATATGGATGATATCTTATCCAATAATAGAAAGGTATTAATTGTTCCAGACCCAGACCCTGATGGTTTGTTAAGTTGTTTAGAGTGGACTGTTGTATTGGATAACTTCGGTCATACTAACTACGAGGTTTGGGAATATAGGAATAGAAATCATAGTGTTGATTGTGAAGCTATTAGTTATTCTATTGAATGTAAATTTGATTATATAATTATATTAGATGCAGGTTCTAATGATATGGTTAACATTAATAAGCTTTCTGTATTTGGTGTTAAATCTATAATTATTGACCATCATGTTAGTAGTTATGATTATGATGATTACCCTAGTGAAAATGTTATTATAAACACTATAATGAATAATCGTAGGGATGCTAATTCTTTGTATAGATTAAGTGCAGGTGCCTTGAATTTTACTTTACTATATAAGTATTGTTGTTCCAAGAAAAGATACTATGATTATCTTTCTGTATATGGTTTGATAACTCTTTATTCAGATTGTATAGATATGTCTAGTTATTTGAATAGGTCTATTTATTATATGGCTGTTAATACTACATCATCTTTACTTCCTAGATTTGTTAGGGACTTTTTAAATAATTCTGTATTCAATAGAAGATTTGTAGAATTTACTTTAGTCCCTAAGATAAACAGTTTGTTTAGAGCTGAAGAGTTTAGTATTTTAAATAAATACTTTTTTGATGGATGTTTAACGAGTTTTGAGAGAAACTCTATAGTAAATAAAATTATGGAACTATATGATGTAAAAAGAAAAATGGTAGCAAGAGTTACTGACCTAGTGCAAAGAGATGTGTTAAATAACTTTGTCATTGCAAATTTAAGTTCATGTGATTTACCAGATAAGGTTGAGAAGTTGTATAACTATACTGGTCTTATTGCTAATAATTTAGCTCAAGAGTATGGTAAACCTTGCATAGTTCTATGTGATACTGGTACTAATGTTAAAGGTAGTTTTAGAGATTTATTAGGCAGAAATTATTTAGAAATATTTTGTCAGTTTTCTAAAAGTGAAGGACACCCTGCAGCTTTTGGAATAAATTTAAATTATGTAGATGTTGCTGACTTCATTGATATGATTAAGAATACAGTTGATAAGAAATTCTTTATTTATAAATTAGAAGATAATCTTGTATTAGATATGAATGATGTAACGCCTAATGTAAAGCTATTAAAAGATATAGCTTATTATAATGAGTTTAGTGGTCAATCTCTTCCTATGGCTGTAGTTAAGAAGAGACATATGATGAGAGAGTTCTCTAATTATAAGAAAAGTTATTATAATTACAAATGGGGAGATTTGACTGTTGAATCTCAATATAAATTAGTTCTAGGTTCTTACATAAAAATAAAGCCAGTTCTAGCTAAAAATCTAAGATTGATTTCTTATGCTAGAGGAGCCTAGTGTTATGTGTTAAACTTTTACAGGTTTATTCCTGTTTAAGTTTAACTTAAGGTAATAATATTTTTGTTAGTTTAAGTTAAACTTAATTATAGAAAAAACATGGAGGTATTTAAATGGTAGAGAGATTTATGTATGTTGTTTCACCAGAGTACCTAATGCCTATAGTTGAACAATCTAAAGATTATAGCTTTAAGGTAAAAGGTTTTTCTGATTGTACTAGAGCTTACAATAATTTAGCTGGAACAAATCAAGCTAATATATTGGGTTATATTCTTGTATATGAAGAAGTTCCAGACAACTCTACTGATTTAGTTGAGTTTATAAATTTTGTTAACCTAATAGGTACTAAAGATACTATTGTTTTAGTAGCCTTTAGAGATACTGATGGTTTTGAACAATTAATGGATTTCTTAGAATTAGATAATATAACTTTTATGTATTATAATGACTTTGAAGTTCTTACAGACCTAGTGATAAGAAGAAATTTATTTGGCTCTATTTTAGTAAGAAAGTTTAGACCATATAGAGATATAGATGAACCATTAAATTTAGTTACTACATATAATCAGAATAGTAATATTGTACCAGTTCTTCCTAAGGATATACTTGTTATTTTATCTCCAATAATTAAGTATGATAATTCACAACATACAATAGATAATGATGTTGTTGTTGAATCATATAAGGATAGTATTATATGTTATCTGCGTATAAATAGGATAAAACGTATGTTTGATGAAGAAGTTGATTTTGATGGTATGATGAGCAGAATAAATAATACAGAAGGTATTGATAAGGTTTTATATTCCACAGTAGTTAATATGATATGCTCTGGTTTATAATAGATGGAGGTGTTTTAATTGATAGAATTTAATATGGTCGATACTATTGATTTCATAAATAGTAAACCAGTATTTAAGTTATTAAAGCAAAGGTTAGAATCTATCTATATGGATTTATATGATGACTATACTCTTATGAGGGTATGTGAACTTTATAAGATTGTTACTAACGATGATTTACTAGACAGTCTTGACCCAGGAAAGAAATTGATGTGTTATTTACAAAAAGAATTTATACATCCAAAGTTTGCTAGTATTGCAGATAATGTACATAATTTAGGTTTTTATTTTGCTAAATATGATGAAAATAAAAATGAAGTACATATTGTTACTTCTATGAATAACATAAATAATCATCAGATAGAATTATATTTTTCTGATACTAAAGTTAGGATATATGCTGTAACTCCTTTAAACTATGAGTTACTTAGTACTAAGAAAAACCCTAATGAACTACTAGAACCTAGTTTAGTATTTTTTAGAATTGTAGCCGACGCTGTTCAAGTTAAAGCTACCGATGTTCACTTTATGTGTTATAGGGTTAGTGCTTTAAATAATTCTTATCCTATAAAATATAGAATAGGTAATGACCTAGTGACTAGAAATTTATTTTATTTAGATTCTCATTTAAATAGTGAGATTATTAAGGATGTTATGCGTAGAGAAACAACATTTAATGTTACAGATATAGATAGTCAAGGTGGTGTTAATGCTGCTATATATAATCCATTTTATGAAACTGGTAATGATTTAAGATTAAATGTTACAAAGACTATATGTGGTTATAAATATACTGTTAGAATAATGGGAGCAGGTGAATTAGTAACATCTATTAGTAACCTAGGGTTTAAACCTAAGGTTAACTTAACATTAGAAAGAGTTGTTCGTTCAAGTAATGGATTAACTCTAGTTACAGGTCCACAGCGTAGTGGTAAGAATACTACATTATTTGCTATATTAAATCAAATGGTTGAAAGACCGCTTAATATAGTTGATTACTCATCACCAGTAGAAACTATAATCCCTGGTGTTATTCAAGTAAATTATAATGGTAGTTCTGAATATTTGGACTCTTTAGTAAAGTCTTGTAAGAAACATGATGTTGATATTGCACTAATAAATGAGTTACCTAATAAAGATATTGCTAACTCAGTTTATGACCTAGTGAATTCATCTGTAGGTGTTATGACTACATTTCATATAAATAGGATATGGCATTTATGTTATAAGTTACAAGAGTATTTTGGTGATAATATTTATAATTTATTTACTAACTTAAATTATGTTTTTAATCAAAAGATTTTTATAAAGCAATGTCCACATTGTCAAGATACATACAATTTGGATAGGCATTCTAACTTATATCCTGAGGTTATTGAACTTGCTTCTAGGTTTAATATATCTTCTTATAAACAATCTAGAGGTTGTAAGTTATGTAATCATACAGGTGTACAACAGGGTATACAACCATATGTAGAATATATAGTTTTTGATGAAGAATTAAGGTCTGGGTTATTTAACTGTTCTACTCTACATGAGATGGAACTTTTAATAAAAAATAAAGTAATGAAAGAGAATACTAGTTTGGAGTATTTTGTTATAGCTGATGTTTTACAAGGTACTTTACATCCTAATCAACTAGTAACTCTACTATAGGGGAGGTTATATAAAAGTGTTAAACAAGAAACAACATGCGGGTCCTAAAGGTCCTGCTAAGAAACAAGTAAAGGCAAAAACAGGTCCTAAGGGTAAGGGCAAAAAGGTTGATAGTCCTAAGTCTAAAAAGGTAACTGCTACACCTTCTTCTAAGGTAAAAGTCCAGAATGAAAGTGAAGTTTTAAATTCTATGGATTTAGGGAATGAAACTATAAGTTTACCAGTATATAGTAATTACATTGACAAAGATTGTGAAATAGATGCTTTTGTAGTTGATGTACTTAGTTACTGTGAGACAGAAGTAATTAGACCATTTTTCATAGGTAACTATGAATCCAAATCTTTTGATACATATATAAGGAATAGTTCTGCAACTAATGAACATTCAGCTAAAACTCCTAATGGAGATGAGGTTATAAATTTAAAAAGGATGGGGATTTAGATGGAAGATAAGTTATCACGTGTTTCTAATTTATTTGATAAAAAGGTCATGGTTAGAGCTTCAGTGCTGTTTGTATTGAGTTTAATCTTTATAACTATTGTTCCTTCTAGGGTTATAACTATAAGAGATTATCTTTTATTAAAAAATAAGATAAAGACGATAACTTCTGATTCTAGTCAAATAATGGAATCACTACCTAGTGCCAAAGAAGTTTATACTATATTTGAGGATTTAGGTTTTGGTATTGAGGTTTGTGGTGTTATTGATTATGTTGATGGCAAACCTAAGGTAATAGGTTATTCTGGAGAAGATTTAGAAGTTAGTGATAGTAGAACAATAGAATTTATTGTAAGCAATGATGAAAATATTGATTATAAATTTGCACAATTAAGTTCTTATGGTTTGGCTTTTGAAAGTATACATTTAGATTCTGAGGATTCTAATATTTCTATAAAAATTTTTTGTAAATAATGGGAGGTTATTATTGTATGCGTAGATGCGTAGTGCTATATAATGGTGTTGATTCATGTAACATCAGTATATTAGCTGATAATAAGTTGGTTTTAAATTGTAATGGACGATACAACTTAGATAGGTTTTTACATAATACTAGTATAGATGATTTATCAGTTGTATTTAAACCTACAGTATGTAATTCTGTTCCAGAGAATGGTTATAGGGTTGGTAGTTTTCAACAAGATTCTTCAGTAAAGGTTTGTGTAGTATCTAATGAAGATGTTAATAACCTAATTGATATGTCAAGGATTTATAAGATACCAAATATAAGATTATATAATTACATGGATGTAATTAGTAGTAAATTTAGTAGTCATGGTAATGTTATAGTTGTTTGTGAATGGTCATCAAATCTAGTGGCTTTATTCTATTTAGAGTCTGGTGTAATCCTTGATTTTAAGAAAACAAATATTCAGAAGTTATCAACTACTTTAAGTAAGTTTAGAAGTAAATATAAATGTAGAGTATTAGAGGACAATAATAATTATGATTATGTTTCACTCCATGCTTCTGTTCCTAATATTACTTCTATAGATAATGACAAGAAATCATTCATCAGTCACTTAAATTATATATTAAATAATGAAGGTATAAATTTATTAGAGTCTGGAAATGCTTTACCTAAGAATATAGATTTTGAGGAAAAGGAAGAAGAGTCAGATGATTTAGATTCATTATTAGGTGTTGATAATGGTGATAGTGATGATGAAGTTAAACCTAGTGGTAAGAAGATAGGTTTCTTTGGAAGACTATTTGGTAAAGGTAGGAAAGACCAGGGTTTTGATTTTTCTTCATACGATGAAGAGTATGAGCACAGCTTGCGTATGGAGAATGCCCGTTATATGAGACAAGGATATGATAAAGATATTCAATATATTACTACAGGAAGAAATGCTATAGCTGTTAGTAAATCAGGTCCTATGGATTTCATATTTTATGCTGTGCTGTTTGTCTTACTTTCTTGTATAATTTTTAGTGCTGTTCTTGGTGCAGTATATAAAGGTAGAGTTGGAATGTTAAGTAGTAATGTTGATTTCCTTCAATCTCTAAATAACTCAAGGAAGTATAATGTAGAATTATCTAAGGAAGCACCAAAATCTCCTGTTAATAAGATTAGTGAATTACTAGCTATGCAAGCACCTAGTGGTGGTACTGTAGAGTCTGTGTCTTATACTGGAGAAACATATCAAGTTAATGTTAATATAGATTCAGAGCAAGATATGTCTGAAAGTGTTAAGAAGTCTGTTCCATCTAACTTTGTCGCTTCTTCTGTTAAGAAAAGTAAGTTAGATAGTGCATCTAACCTTTATACTTATGCAATAACACTCTCTTGCCCTTAGAGGATTTTACACCTAAATTTTAGGTAAATAAATTATATAAAAGTGATTAAAAATTTTGGGAGGATTAAATTATGAAAAATCTAATGAATTTTCAAACTAGTGCTAAATTAGTTAAGGAGCCAGGTGAAGAGAAGCTATATAGCTCTTATGCTCCACAATTAAAGAAAGGTAGAGTAGAAAATGTAATCGTTGGTGTTGATAGTGGTTCAACTCAAGTTAGGTCTACTGTTTGTAGATTATCAGATGAGGTTGAAGCTTTTGACCATGTTTATGTAATACCATCAACTTTTACAGATTATAAAGATACTAAAGTTTTAGTTCCAGAAGGACCAGAACTTTTCTATAATATGGATAGTCACATTATGAGCAGTATTTTACCTCCTCATAACAAATTTGATAAAGTTAGAGTGTTAAGAGGTAACAAGTGTATAAATGCTAACGGTGCATTATCAAGAATAAATTCTAGTATTCAAAAAGTTAATACAGAAGCTTTCTATATTAACATCATAGACGCTATAGCTTATTCTTTAATAATGGATGCTACAGAAAGAAATATGGGATTATCTGAAACATTCAATGTTTATTTAGCTTGTTCTTTACCACCAGATGATGTTACATCTACAAAGAATAAGTCTACTTTTATCAATAGTATAAAAGGTACATTTACTTGGGTTTCAAAAGACCTAGGGGTAAGCATTACTATAAATGTAGCTGATGTTCTTGTTACTACAGAACCAGAAGCAGCAATTAAATGTCATTACATGCTTCAAGGTGAAGAGATACCAGAAACAGTTATGGGTATAGACGCAGGAGGTAGAAGTATAGGTTCTGAAATTTTATTAGGAGGAACTTCATTCATGCCTGCAAGAAAAACTTTCCGTTATGGTGGTAACCAATTAATAGATAGTATTGCAGACGCTTATGTTAACATGCATGGTGGAAGTAGACCAAAGGATGATGCAATTAAAAGAGCATTAGCTAATGGTGTTTATACTAGAGCTAAAAACAGTACAGACATTACTGATTTAATTAAGCAAAAGAAATATGAGTTTGGTTTAAATCTTCATAGTGATGTTATTAAAAATATCTTTGATACTCAAAGAACAGTTTTTGCAGAAGATATAGAAGCAATAGTTCTTTCAGGTAGATGCTTTGGTAGAGGAGATTATGATTGTTCTATAGCTGATGTGCTAATAGAAGAGTTCCGTAAGATTTCTCCAGAGTGTGAAATAGTTCAAATCGACCAATACTTAATCCCAGTAGGTAACGCTATTATGGGAATGTTAGAGTTTGGTTCAGTTCTTGATGAAAATGATGTTGAACAAGTTAAAAGGCTTCCTTCAGCAGAAGATGAGATTGAAGAAGTTGCAGTAACATCCGAAGTAGAATAAATTATAAAATGGTGTGTAGGTAATAAAACACCTACACATCATAATTAATCTTAAGGGTGGTGTATTAAAAATTATGAAGGGGACATTTTACAAAACAGAATTAGTTGTTTTTGCTATTACAGATGAAGATGTGTTAAATAAGTACAATAAGTTAAAAGCTAGTGGTGAACTTGAGGTTTATGTAAATAAGATTTTTGCAGAAAGTGTTCTGCATTCATCAGAAAAGAAACAAATGGAAAATTTTGATCAATTAAAAGATGCATATAATCAGCAATTCACTGAATTAAGTAAGAAGATAGACTTTTTACAAAGTTCATTAGCTAATAATCTAACTAATGGTGTAAATACTAATAATAATTTATCTCATCCTAGTATACAACATAAAGAAGTTGTTTCTAGTCCTAGTGCCATTAAAGATTCCAATGTTATGGAGTCTATGTCACCTAGTGATGTAACAGCTGAAGAAAAGGTTAATACTGGTTCCCTAATAAAGAAAGGTAACAAAAAGAAGAATCTTAATATGGCAACATTATTAGGTAAAGCTTCTAAGATGAAAAATTAGGTTTAGAATTAATTGAAAGGAGTTATAGAATATGTTTTATAAATTCTATGGTTTTACAGGAATAAACATTATCTTAACAGGTATGTCTGCAAAACTATATTCTAAGTGTTTAGAGAATTTAAAAGATGAACCAGAGATTCTTTTATCTTTATCTAGACAGTTTGATAATATAAACAAGGTTGTATCAGAGATTCCAGACGAGTATACTGACCCGCAGGATAAACGTATGCTTGCACGTCTTAGGATTCTTGAAAAGTCAAATCCTAATGACCCTAAAATTGAAGAGATTAGAAATAGCTTAAAGTCAAAGCCAAAAGACATAGCTCCTTTCGTTTATGTTAATGGTGAAAGATTTGAAATCTCTGATACAGCAAAAGCTATTATTTTAAAATTAAAAGAAAGTAAATCAACAATAGATAGGTTTAATAGTTTTATTAAAGTTAATAGAGTTTCAGAGAAAGAGGTTTTATTCTTTAATCAACCTTTATATAGGTTAAAGAACTTTAGTAGAGCAAGATTAACTCTTATTACATCTAGTGTAGTAAAGAGTAATAGTACTAGAACTGGATTAACAGAAGATTTCTGGAATTATATAGAAAGATTTATTTCATTCGTTAAACAGTATTCTGGTGAAGGTGGTATAACAACAGAAGATTTATCTAAATCAGTTGTTACTGAAGTTGGTGATTTTGTATCTAAGTTAGATACTGATTATCTTAATATACTTCTTGGTTTAAATTGTACTGAAGAAGATTATCATAAGGCTTCAATTGAGCTTTATAATATCGGTCTTGTAGGATTTACACCATTCTTCAAGGAGTTCTATAGAGAATTCTTAAACTCTTTCAAACCTAATTATAGTAGTGACCTAAGGGTTAGTACTTCTAGTGATTTATATAAATTTATTTTAGATTTAGAAAGAGCAGTTCAATCTAATCTAAATCTTGGGGACTCGTTAATCCCTAATGAACAAGTAGAAATAAGTTTAGAAATGTGAGGTGTTTGAAATAGGAGTTTTAAATATATTAGATGCTAATTCATTTTTACACACAGCATATAATGTTCCAGAACTTAATTCTTTGGTTGTTAGAAATTGCCCCGTTGGGGGATTAACATACATTAGTAGAAAGATTAGCTACTTGCTTAATCGAGGAGAAAGTGTCCTAGTGGCATTTGATAGTAAAACCAACAGAAAGATAACTTTTCCCGAATATAAGAAATCCAGAAAAAGGGTTCCTGAAGTTAGTCTACAATCAGAAGCTTTGTATAAGTTTTTATCTAATTCAAATGTTTGTTGTGTAAAGATAAATGGCTTAGAAGCAGATGATATCATTTATAATGTAGTTGAAAAAGAATTAGGTAATTATGATGCAATAAATATTTTTAGCTCTGATTATGATTTATGTCATAATGTTAGAGCAGGTAAAGTAAATTTCTTCTCAGTAAATAGAAATGTATTGAATGTAACAGGTAGTAACTTCTCAGAGGTTTTGTCTACAATAGATGTTAGAGTTCCTTTTAATACTATTACAGCTAAGAAGGTTTTTATGGGAGATTCTTCCGATAATATTTCTTCTTTCAGTGCTAATAATGGTAAGACTGGTCGTAAGCTTTATTGTGAGTTTATAGACTTAGCTTTCAGTAATGGTGTACTTCCTTATGAGTTACTTAGAAGTAGGGAACTTATAGAAACACTTGCACCTTTTATGGGGTTAGATGAAGAAGACATTAAAAACGTTAAGTCAAGATGTGATTTATTCTATCCTATCGTTAAGGACTTTGATTATACTATTAGCACTAAGGGTAATATTGATTTAGGCTATTATAGTGGTTATGTTAAATCAATAAAGGATATGGATTCTTGTAGAACATTAAAGTATTTTGGTTCTTCAAATCCTAGTGTAGATGAGGAGTTATTCCAATATGGTAATTCATTTAGTTCAGGTGAATATCATGTTGACAACAACTACAGTTTAACTGATTTTAGTTTTACTGATTCAGATGTTTTTATAAGAGGTTTATAGTTTAATGGTAACTGTACCTTTTTACAAAATGAATTATTTACTATTTAACTGTAAGAAGAAATTTTGGGAAGTAGATTCAGGTTATCAGTTTTCCTTCTTTGAATATGTAAAGAGTCAGTTACACTTCCCATTGACTCCTTCACTTTACAATAGAGAGTTAAGTGATTATAAGAAGGTTTATCTTTACTTAAAGGGTTCAGAGGAATTAGACCTAGGGGCTATAAGTAGAGTGCTTAGATATTTTTATTCAGATTTATATAATTCTTTTAGATGGGCTGATGTAGAAAAGTTTAATTTAGATTATTCAGGTATTGTTAATTTATTCCCACATGTTACACTAGATTCTACTCTTAGTGTAAATGATAAATTAGTGGAATTAAACAAAGCTTATTTTTCTGATGAAGTTTATTTAGTTTTTATAGGAGGTGAAGATTAATGATAAATTTTGATACACCTAAGGGATTAGGTCATCAAGTGGCTAGTACAGTCAGACAATTTATCTTATCAAATAGTACAACTGTTAGAATAGTTGGTTTTTCTTTAGGTAATCAAACAATACTTTCTTCTGGGAATATAGACCTAGTAGCATTCTCTGCTGACTTAGCAGCACTTGATATAGAGTTAGATGATTTAGAGTCTTATCCTACAATAACTAGAAGTATTGAATGTAATGGAGTTTTAACAGTAGGTGATTTACAAAAGAATGGTATTAATGTTGTAAACTATCCTAGTGATTATGTATTACTTGATACTATGGGAAATGCTACGATTAACTTTATTTTAAATAAATGTAGTTGTCCTATGTCAGGTACAGAGAACAAGAATTTATTAATTTCTAATGGAATTAATGTAAAAGGTTATAACATTATAGCTTCAAGGGCTTTAGACCTTAAAGTATCTTTCAAAGTTAAAAATAATTTAAATAATGATGAGGTTATGTTCGAAGTTAACTCTAATGAGGAACAAAGAATCTTAAAAGAGTCATTATCTAGCATGATGCAAGTTTTTAGTTGTATTTTAACATAGTTTGTCCTTTAGGATTTTACAACTAATTTTTTATAAAATAAACTATATAGATGTGATTAATAAAAAAGTGAGGTGATTAACTTGTATGATGTTTTAAATTTCGATAGTTTGCTGAAATCAGGAATTATCCCTAGTGATGCTAGAATGTTAAATCCTAAAAGTCTTAAATCTAAATGTATACCTTTGAGTAGAGCAAAAAGTATGCAAACTCTGAATTCAGTATCGGTTAGTAATGTAGTGGCAGATAAGGCTGTTTGGGCTTGTTACTCAAAAAGGTTAGGTCTTTATTCGTGTGATGGAGATAAGATTTATAGATTTGATAATGTTACTGGAGAGTTTATTACTTACATCTTAAGAGACAGGTTAGTCCCAATTAAAAATGAAAATTTGAAATTAATGGAGGAATTAGGAATGAGCAACAATGTAGCAGATGCTTTAGAGGCATTAAAGAAAAACACTAACTTAGGAGGAGCAGCAATGACAGCACCTTTAGCTAAGTCAGATGTATTCGAAGGAGATTTAGAAAAAGAAAAGAAGAAAAAAGAAAACCAAGCTAAGAGAGAAGGAATATTAAAAACTTTATCTTCTGAAATTGGAAATGTTAACATAGCTAACACAAGAGCTTTAAAAGCTTACAACTATGAAAAGGCTACTATCATTGGATGGTTAACATCTAGAGATAAGAAAGTTAGATCATTTGTTAAGACTGAAAAAATCAAAGACCAACAAACTAAGAAGTATGTATTAAAAGAAGGAACTCCTTCAAACATAGCACAAGATTATGCTAACTCTGTAGACATAGATCCAAAACACTTTGCAACTAAGAGCAAATTATTATTCAAACAAGATGCTCCAGGACCAATTAAAGTTGCAGTTTTAAGATTCCCATTAAAAGGATTAGTTCCAATTGAAGAATTAAGAAATCCTAGTGCGGATATCAAAATAAATCCAACAGAACATACTGACTATGTAATTAACTATGTTAACAAGAATGACCTTCCATTCTTCGTAAATGCATACATAGGTAAATCAATCAAAGAAGATCCTAGAACTCATACTGACCCAAGTAAGTTAATGGTTATAACTACAGTTAAGACTGTAACAAATGCAGAAACAAACTTAACTGAACAAGTTAAGAAGACTTCTATGAAGATAGAATCTAAGAAACCATTAATCCAAGAAAAGAACTACTTCCCACAAGTAACTTACCACACTATTCCATTATCTGAAGCAATGAGCACAGAAGAAGGAAGAAAGACTGCAAACATTTCTTTATTTGAAAACTTATTCAGCAGCAACAACAGCAGAGCAAGAAGCTGGGATAAGTTAAACACTGAAGATAAAGAAAAAGTTTCTAAGGGAGAAAACGGAGAAATCGTTTCTAAGTTCTTAGACCCTAAGGTAAGCTTACCATTAAACTTAAAAGACTTCTACAGTGATTTAGAACTTTCAAATCCAGAAATAGCTATCAAAGTAGCAGTTGAAAAGAAAGATGGTTCAGGTGTTAGATACGTTCTAGATAAATACGATGTTGTTAAGGGTGGAGATTCAGACATAAATCCATTAACTTCTGGTAGATTCACTGATTTCATTGAAGCTTGTCAAGGTACATTAACTCAAGAAAAGTTAGCTGAATTATTAGGAAGAAAATCAACTGGTGGTTCTTCAAGAACTTCTACTACTATCGAGTTAGATGATGAACAAGCATTAAAATTATTCTTCAAACAATCTGAAGAAGGATTAACTCAAATTTCAGGAAATGAAAAAGAATTCGGTGCTGGAAGAGTTGAAGAAATTCAATCAGAAATCTTCTCATTATTAGCTAGAACATCAAACTAGTTTGATCATATTCCAAAGATAGTCTTTGGTTAAATAATAAACATTAAATAGAAAAATTACATGTCACTTTATCGGTGGCATGTAATTTTTATAAATACATAAGGAGGTTATATTTTGAGAGTTTATAGATTTAAAGATTTATTTGGTAACTTTGGTTCTTTAAGTATGTTAAAGAGTGCTATAAGAAATGATGCAGTACCTAACTTTATCCTAATGTCTGGAGAATCTGGTACAGGTAAAAGTTCTAGTGCTGAAATTTTATCTCTTGCATTAACATGTGAGAATAGAGTAGATGAAGAGCCTTGTTTAAAGTGTGATACTTGTAAAAGAAATATCCTAGCGTTACAAGATAAAGGTATTTCAAATCGAGTTAAGAAAGTTAACCTCGGATTAAAAAATAATAAAGATGACATAGATAAATTAATATCTGAAGTTTTTAGATTGGAAAGGTCTGAGGGTAAAACTGTTTTTATTTTAGAAGAAGTTCATTCATTAGATGAGAATAGACAAACTTCTTTACTTGAAGAAATAGATAAATTAGATAAAAATGTATATGTTATACTTTGTACTACTAGACCATTAAAACTCCTAGAGGAACTTAAGAATAGAGCAATTACCTTTAAGTTTTACAATTTAAAAAGTTCAGATAGTAAGTTATTATTAGAGAAGATTTTAATGGCTAAGCATATAAATATATCTGATGATGTAAAGAATATTATTTTAAAGAAATCTAAAGGTACTCCTAGAATTATAGTTGGACTTACTGATTTTATAGTGAATAATAATGCTGTTGATTATCAAGCTATTTTAGATTTCCTAGGGGAGATTGATGTACAATTATTTGCTCTATTATTCCAAAGTGCTTCTGATTTAAATTCTTATTATATTTCTTTACAAGATTTGATTGGTAAGAATTCTATATCTGAAATAATTTATTCCCTAAAGAATTACCTAATGGACTTGCAGTTCTTAAGTAAAGGAGTTACTACTTATCATTCTCATTTAACAAGAATGGATAAGTCATTAGCTACTACTTTAGGTTCTTCTACTTTGTACAAGATGCAAAGTATCTTACACTCATTAGATTATAGATGTCAAGAATCTGATTTCTTGTTTGCTATGTTAAAGATAAGAGCTTTAATCTGTAGTAATATGAAAAATAGTTCTGCTACTACAAATCCTAGTGAACCAAATTTAGAGAGTTCACAAGTCTTTGGTTCTAATGCTATTGAAAGCCATTTAAGGTCTGAAGAGAAAAGACAAAGATTAAAGAATACAGAGGAACCTTTACTTACTGAACTTAATTCTAATAAGATAAAGGAGATTCTTGGGCGATGAGAGTTAAAATGAGGAGAGAGGTTAATCTCAATGATTTAGAAAATAAACCAGTTGAGATTTCTGAATTAAAACCTATTGAAAGAATAGCTGTTGGTTTTAGAATGTGGGGTCGTAATAGTTCTATATACAAGGCTTTAAATGAAAAGAATAGTAATGCCGCTATGAAGAAAAGAATGATGCTAATAGATAATGTTAAAGAAGTTTTGCTTCTTAAATTAAATAAAGAATTGAAAGGTAAGAGTGTTGTTGAATTTAATATCTCTAGAATCTATCTTGATATTATAGATGATGTATTTAGTTCGTCAGAGTTTTTATCTTTCAAGATTACACGTATCCCAGAGAATAGTGATATACTTTTATCTTTTACAGATATGCCTATGAGATTTAGATTTGAGGTTGTTTAGGTATGTGTAAGTTTAGAAGAGTTGTTTTGTTATCTATGGCTTCAATCCTAGTGACTACTAATTTGATTGGTGCAATACCACCTATTGTAGGTTTTCATTCTTTAAACAATAGCTCAGAAGGTTCTTACAAGACAGAGGAATCTTTACTTGATAAGATTGCTTCTAAGTTAGGCTTAAGTTCAGATTTCAATGAAATTTTAAATTATTCTAAAGATAAGATAAATGATAGTAGTGATTCTATAAAGTCTTATTTATTAGAACATGATTTAATTACTAGTGATTTAATTATACATAAGAATGATTTGTTTAATAATAAAACATTTAAACAGTTTGATTATAATGATTCTAGTGCAGTTGTTAACAGAAGTGATTTCCTAGTGACCTTAACTAAAGCAGTTTATGGTGTACAAGAGTCAAGACCATTAGTCTATAAGTCTTCTGCTAGCAGAGTTATAAATGATAAAAGAACTGACCTTATGTTATCTCGTGACTATATACCTAATGGTTATGAAGAGTATCTAAAAGAGATTGAAGATGATGAGAAACTTGATTTTACTAATGGAGATTATGTAATCTATGTTACACCTAATGTCTATGAAATGTATTTTAAAGTTTTAATAGATAAGGGGATTATTAGTTTAGAAGAGTTCTCTAACATATCATTTATTGAAGATATAAATAATTATGGTAAAGTTGATGGTGGTGTTAAGAAACTACCTGTTTGGTCTAACGAGTTAGGATACTATTTGGTTGGTTATAAAAATGGTAATTCCAATATTAATGTTTATGGTGATAATCCTTTAGGTCAAGCATTTACTTATGATGATGGTGATGTTTTAAGTAGTGATTCTAAATGGTTATTAAATGAAAGTTTATTAACTATAGATGCATTAAAGTATATTGAATCTATATTAAGGCTTACTGAAAAGGACATGACTGAAACTGAAGCTAATTTAATTAATTATAAATATGGTGTTAACTATCTTTCTAATATCCCTAGTGAGGATGTTAATACTATTAAATTCCTAGTGGCTAAAGGAGTATTAAACTTTGAAGATGACGATGATTTTAAAAACTTCTATAAACCACTTACTATGGATTTCTTTTTAAAATTAATTTACAGAGTTGATAATCCTAATGCTAGAATGGATTTCTCAAAGATTCAATTAACTGATAATGATAACTATTGGTTAAATCGTGGATTTAGTCAAGGTTCTTTAAAGTTAATAGAATCTGAAAATTATCCTTATATAGAAACTGAAATTGTTAGTTCACAAGAAGTTAGTGATTCTGGTTTTATAAAATCAAGACCAGTTAGAATTGCGGCAGGTGAGAAAGAATATAAGGTTGAGAGAATCTTTTATAATTCTATAGAGTATTATTATAAAGGTGAGAAGATTAGTTCTAATACTAAAACTGGTGGAGACATTTCAAAGGTAGAAGCTATAAAGTCTGGTGGTAATGTTTTAGGTGTTAAAGTTACTTTTACTATTAAAGCCGCTAGTGAACAAGCAGCAATTGCTATACTAGACGCTTATACTTATACAAAGAATTCCTCGGGTGTTGATTTAGGAACTATACCTACAGTTAATAAAGTTACTGAAGGAAAGAATAGTGTTACTTATGTTTCACAAGACGCTTTAATAAATCTTAAAGGTTCTCCAATAAAAGTTATTGAAGATAAATACCTAATGAATGTAGAGACTGGTGCCAGAGCTTTATTATTAGAAGATAATAAGATAGCTATTATAGGTAATGAGATTATTAGAACTGAAGATAATATTGTATTTGGTTTAAATGGAGAAGTTCATTATAACTTTGATATTATAGCTAAGTTGTTATCACAAGCTATGATTAGTGAGTTAGAACCTAATAGTGTTTATTTAACAAAAGGTGTTCCTCCTAGTGATACTGTGTATACTTTAAAGTCTACTAACGGTAGTACTATAGGAACTACTTATGGTCATAGTTTTAAAGTAAGAGATGAAGGTAATTCATCTAAGACTACAACTAAGCTTTTTTACAATGTTACACATACTAATAGTTTTAGTAACTTTTTAATTAAAAATGTTTCTGAAGATTTAGGTACTAAAAAAGATACTTATATGGTAATAGAATTTAAATATGTTGTTTCTAAAAATATGTCTGAGATGTTTTCAGATTTTGATATAGGAAACTATTTAAATAACGCTCTTACTATGAAGCAAACAATGGATTGGATTTATACCAAACCTACAGCCGCTACATTATCAAAGTGGTGGGATGAAAATGTTTCCTTCAACAATAGTCTTATTAACTATATGATGGGAACAAAGAATGTTAATTATATGAAGAGTGGTTACCTAGTGCCCTCAATAAGTTTCTTAGGTGAAGATAAGGATGCTGTTTCTATAGAGTCTTTAAATAGTTTCTTTAAAGATACTGTTAAAGTTTCTTCTACATTGTTATCAAGTTATAATTCTACTTTTGTAGATACATTCTTTACTTTTAATGGTTCTAATAAATCTATAGGTGCTCTTGACTCTTTAAAACTTTCTAGAGTGTTAAATACTAGAACTCCTAGAGATAGTGTTGATAGTGCTAATTATAAAGATTATGGTGATTATGTTATAACTAAATCAGGTCAAGTTTATAAATCTATAGAGTCAGATACTACTCTTGAGTATGATGCATTGAAAAAGACCATCAGTAGAAAGGTTAGACACTATAATAGCCCTAGTTATAGAATTGGAGCTTTATATCAAATAACTGGTACAGATGGTAAGTCTTATGAATACATTTGTACAAAGATTTATGATTATAATCTTAATAACCTAGTGGCAACGGAACCATTATATCTTAAGTATAAAGATGGAAAGTTGTATATGAAAGATTCTAATACTACTTTCGCTAATTATGTTATGGATTTAAATAAAACTTTTTCAAGTAAAATTATTTCAGTCCATGGTGATATAGGAAATGCAGGAAATCCTGGTAGTGCCTATACTAATGGTGCAGGTACTTATTACATGGATGGTAAGTTTTATGATAGAAAGAAAAAGGGCGGGGATTTAGTAGAGATTGACCCTAACACTAAGAAGGGTAAAAAGCTTCTTGAGGAGAAAGATACTATTCAAGCATTCCCCGTTATTGCTTTCTCACCATTAGAGTTTACTGCTGATTCTTCTAATGTAATTGACAAGGAATATAACTTCCCATTCTTAGATATGGGTACAGTTGTTAATGTCGGTATAAGTGCACAAATCATAGACTCTATAGTGCAGAATAATAGTGATTTTGTTACTACAGCAGGAGTCCCACAAAATGCTTCTGTTATTATTGGAGATATTCAATTTATTAAGAAGGGTGATTCCCTAGTGTCTCCTATATTAAACATTCCAGCTATTTCTAGTAAGTATAGTGATACTGATTTAGGAAATGGTACTGACAGTAATGAAAATGTTAAAGCTATGATTGTAGAAACTTTAGGTACTTTAGGAGTTACACTTATAAATAATGGTGTAGTTGATAATGGTAATTTACTATCATCTTATCTGACTTATTCTGCTATTGGTAGTGGTAATGGTGAAACTAATTTTAACAGAGCACTTGTTAGAGAAAATAATAAGTTTGTTGTAAAAGATGGTTCTACAACTTTATCTTATAGTAAAGAAAATTCTTTATTCTCTAGTTTCTCTATTTCTATTAAGTTGGATAACAATATAAAGTTTAGACCTATTGGTTCTGATAATAATTTATATTCCCTAGTGACAACTGTAAGTAAAAATGCTGATGGTTACTTAGGTAATATGAAATATTTTAGAGAAAGTCTAAGTTATAGTGATTTAGAATTATTTAGAGGAAATCTAAATAAAAGTTTATTTAGTGAAAGTAAAAATTCTGAACAATTGATTCAAGAATTCAGAGATTTATTTTCATTAAAAACAGAAAGAGATGTTATAGAATTAGTTAAGTATTGGATAAGAATTATTTGTCTAATATTAACATTCTCAAATATATTTATAGCTTATATAAAGAGGACAGTTCTTGATGTCATTATAAAAGATATTAGGTATCCTAGCGCCTCTGATAGAAATGGTATTGATATTTATAAAATTCTGACCTTAGGTTTCCAAGATGTTGATACTGAGATATCAGCATTTAAGGCTATAGGTTTAAGTTTTATGTTCTTTGCTATTATGATATTTGTATCATTATAGTAATTGAATTAAAGATTAGGAGGTTTTAAAAATGGAGATGGGTTTGTCTCATAGATGGAGTGATGATAGGTCGCTTCTAACGAAAAAGCGAGAGGAGAAGGTTAGAGAAAGGGTTAAAGAAGTTTCAAAGTCTAGACCAATAAATAATTTCAGCTTAATGTTAGATGATTACATTGCTAAAGTTGTTTTCTTCCTAATGTTCTCAATTAATAGTATATTTACACAATACGTACATGCTGAACCTATGTCTGGTTTAAATGATATATTTAACACAGAGGCTTTTGTAGGTAATACTAAGTGGTTAGAGAAGTTTAACTGGGTTGGTGAACTTGTACAAAAGTGTATTACAGTATTTGGATTACTTATTGCTGTAATTCTATTTGGTCAAATATTAGTTACATTAATTTACTTTGCAGCAAGACCATTCTGGGATGCTGTTGATAATGTTAAGCAAGCAGAAACTGGGTTACTTAACTATACCTATTCTACATTCTCTAACATTAAAGGTAATGTTAGTAGGGGTTCAGATATAGTTATGAATTACCTAATGTTATTAATGCCTAATGTTAAGAAATATTCAGAGATGGGTTCAGATAGTGCTGACCAGAACTGGACATTCTCGACCTGGCTCATAAGTACATTCCCTGCTAAGTGTTTCTTAATCCTAATAGTATCTATGACTATTAATGGTACTTTAATGCAAGCTTATATGATGGTAGTTGATGGTATGGGTGTAGTAGCACAAAAGTTCGTTGACTTTAATTCTGAAGAGTTTGTTAATAAAGTATTTAATAATATGACAGCAGGATATAAGTTTGCAGTAGGTTCTACAGGAATAGGATATGATAAAGCTCAAGGTGAGATCGCTAATTCTATTTACAGAGAAGCTATTAAAAAGTTAAAGGATAATACTACAGACGCTAAGATTACTCTTGGTTCTAATATAGAAAGATATGTTACCCAAGATTTAAGTAAGGAATTAATTGAATCTAAGGTAATGCCAAAATTAGATTCTCCATTGACAGAAGAAGAATGGGGTAAATTAAAGATTGAAACAGTATGTAATAATACTCCAACAGCTACAAATGCCATAAGCGTTACTGGAAGTAGTATAGGGTTGAACAGTGCAGGAGATAAACAATTATATGTTCATATATACTTTACTTTAAGTAGTAGGTCAAACTCTAATAACTACTGGGAGCTTATAAAAGGTGAGTAAAACTAAGGAAATTATAGGGAGAGTCTTTATTGCTCTCCTTATTTTTCTTAACATGTTTACTCCTGCAATTACACATGCTGAGAATTATACTGAATATGAAATTAAACAAGTTGTTTATAGTAATTTAAATCAGTATTCAAATATAGGAACAATGTCTAGCACACAAACTAGTTTATTGACTTCTTTATCTGCATTATCTAGATTGTATTTATGGACTAGTTACATATATAATGTTAGTGGTGATATTGCAAAGTTCAGTAATGCAGAAAGGGAACATTATTTAAAGGTATTAAAAGATAAAATAAATCAATTTAATTCCTCATTTGGTGTAGATTCTGAAATGTTTAAAAAGATAACTATATCTTCTCCCGGTGATAGTGTTACTATACAGAATACAAATACCCTAGTGTCTGAAATATCTAATTATATAAAGATTATATATGATGAACATAAGAGTTTTGTTGATACTAAAGAAACTGAGGCAGAGAAGATTAGTTATTATAATGATAATAAGTTAACATTAGATGGATGTTATTCGATAATGTTTAGATTCCAACAAGATTATTCATTCCTAAGAACTATGTTACCTTTCCAAGATGTTTCATCAAGGTTTACTATAGATATTGGTCCAATGAATAGTATATTAAATAGTTCTACATATTCTTTCTTCTTATTACAAGCAGAACAAAACCTAGAGAATTCTATCAATTCAGCATTTAGTTTAAGTTTATCTGAAGGTGAAACCGTTATAGATAAATTTAGTGCTGTCCTAGAGAATGATGGTGAAAAGTCAGAGGCTGTAAACTCAGCATATCTTGCATGTCTTTCTGCGTCTGCTTTGTATATGCCATTAGAGAGTAAGATAGGTGATTCCCTAGTGGTTGAAGCTATTAACTTTTTATGTAATGAAGAAACTGATGTTAGTGAGTTATATAGTAGAGTTGCTAGAAAAAAGAAACCTTTGTACATAAGAAACTATTCAGATGGTAAGGTAAGTGGAAAAGGTAAGCTTGCTGTTTTAGGTGATGTTTTAAGTTTAATCTATGATGGTAAGAGTGGTGCACTTGCAACTGTAGAAGGTTCTTTTCAAAGTAGTGATGATGGTAATAGTTATGAGGTTGATGATTCCAGTCAAATTAACAGAGTAGAGAGTGGTTCTCAAGCTGGTAATTATCAAGACCCTAATAGTAATAATAACAATAATAGTAATAACAACAATAATAATCAAAATAATAATAACAATAATAATCAAAATAACAATAATCAGAATAACAATAATCAAAATAATAACAATAATGAGAATAACAATAATAGTGCAACTAATAGTGAAGCTTATGATAAATTAATGGATGATGAAGGTAATGTTACTTCATTAGAATATGAGTTAGGTGAAGGTGCTCCTTATAGTGAACCTAGTTTAATTTTTGGTGATGGTGCTAGAGGAGAAACTAATACTCTTCTTATTACTAACTTCTTCATTAATAGATTAGATTTAGAGAGTGAGTTAGCTACTACTGGTACTTTATATGTTAATCCTTTTGGTGATATTGTTTTAGCAGATAATACTATAATAGTACCTGCAGCTTCTAATGCCACTTATTATAATGATATGGAAGGTGTTTGGTATAATCCATTTACTGAAATGTTTATGGAAGGTTATCCTAAGATTGGAAAGCAAACTGACTTCAACCTAGTGTCTGAAAAGGATTCTGGTAAGTTAGTATTAACTACTAATAAAGACCCTAATGAAGAACAAAGTCTTTGGAGTAAGATTTCTGTTACTTTAACTAACTGGACTTATGGAGACCATAAAGCTTATTATGTATCTAAAAATGGTAGTCTTAAGAACAGTGTATATAATAGTCTTGAAACTTTACCTATTGATGTTGGTATGTATAATGCTTCTAGTTCTTCTAGAGACCTAGTGTTTATGCCTGAAGAGAAATCTTTTGGAAGTCTTACTGGTTGGGTTGATAATATAGTAACTAGTTCTAAGTATTTATATAGAATGGATTATACTACACTTACTGTAGATGGTATGAATGCACCCCTATTCCCATATGGTAATTCAGAAGGTGATGAAGCATTGATTAGAGCTAAGTATATTGCTCAGTCATTCTTATCTTCTATGATTTTAACTGAAGAAGGTGTTAGTGCTAATGATAATGGTAAGTTAGATGTTAACCTATTGTATAAAACACTTTGTACTGCTTTAGATGGTAAATCAAATGTTAATGGTTTCCAAAAACTTACTGTAGAGAATTTATTAGATGAAACTAGTAAAGGTTTCTTCTATAAGATGGTTAAGTCTTTAATAGATGGTTGTAAGAGTTTGGTGAATCTGTTTGGTGATGCACCTGGATTATTAGGTATACGTTCTGCTGTTCAAGACCCTATGATGGGTAAATTCCTTTATTATGCAAAGTTATGTATGCTTTATATATTCATAGGTTTAGCCCTAGTGTTTGTAGCTAATTATATAAGAAGGAACTTGAATATAACTTACACAGTAACTAGTTTAGTTATCGCATGTGTTATAACTTATGCTTCTGTGTATTTTATACCTAAACATCTTTCCACTATTTCTAACTTCCTTCCTGGTAATAAGTCTAATCAGTTAGCCCTAGAATCCTTACTATTAAGGCAGGAATCTAATATGGGTAAGACTCCACAGGAAGCTTCATACAAAGATTTTGGTGTATTTAGTTTATCAAGTTCATCTATAAATATCTATAAATTAACTGACGCTGAGATAGAGTATATTTGTAATTCAAATGGATTAGACCCTAATAAGATTATTGGTGGTGGTGCTTATGAACTTGATAGTAATTATGGATTATTTATAGAAGGTGATTCCCTAAAGATAAATTTAGATAAATTCTTATATACTGTTACTATTCAAGGTTATACTGATTCTATATCAAATAAGACAACTTATAAGTTATCTTATAAGAAAAATGTTAGCAGTGTTATAGATTACTATATGCCTTATTTTGTTATCATGGACGGTCTTGTAGATAAGTTAAATAGACTTAGTTCAATTTATGAAATACCTAGAAACCAGTTAACGTATACTAGTAATCTAAGAAAAGATGCTTTCCTAATGGACGCTTATATTCATTCTCCTGTATTCTTAAGTCCTACTGATTATAAGAAAAGTGATGAATCAATGTCTGACTCATTACTTGCTCAATTACAATCAAATAGTGGTTTTGGTAAAGAGAATGTTGACTTCCTAGGGTTAAGTACTGCATTTGCAGAATATTTAAGTGATTTCGAAGGTACACTTTGGTATGAGACTATGGTGCAAAATGGATATATAGGTGATAGCGAAATAAATCAAAAGAAGTATACTAAGTTAATAGAATATGTTAATTTACAAACTAAAAAATTCCTAATGGATAATATGGAAACTCTAGCTTATGTATCTGATGAAACTGCTATAGAAATTACTAGTCTATATGCTGTTATGGTTTTCAATAATCAAGTATCTGAGTTTGGTAATGTTCTTTATCCACAGAACTTAAATTATTCTGAACAAACTGTAGTTGATACTTTAAGGTCTGTTGTTACAAAGGATTATAATAAGTTCTATACTTTAAATAGAGATATTATTGATTACACTTATCATGAGTTTGGATGGGTTGGAGTTATAGGTGTTACATTTGCTATTATTTGTTATACACTTATAAGTTTAGTTGTTAACTATAGTATATATGTATTGTATCTTTTACTAATAGCATTTACTCTAATAAGATTCTTATTGGCTAAAAAGTTAAATGAAGCATTTATAGGATTTGTTAAAATATTTGGTGCTTTAATCTTAGTGTACTTTATAAATATTTATGGTACATTCCTAATACATAATTTTACTAATTCTGGTTTATCAATTTTATTCCTAGTGTTATTAAGTGGATTATGTTTAGGTCTTTGTCTTGGTATATTAAGTTTTGTTGTTACTGGATTTGGTAACCTAGATTTTGGTAGTACTAAAGTAAATGCCTTTGTCAGTGGTATGAAGGATTGGAAAAAGTTCTTTAGTTTAGGTAAGTTCAGTTCAATGAATTCTAGAGATATACATGCTAAGAGAATAGTTAATGAAGATGAATTAGACTATGCTTTTAACTTATCTAAGAGAGATGCAAGTATAGTAGATGATAGTGTTATAGAGAATTTCCTAAGGGAGAAATATAATACTCAACATAATTATACACGACAAGAGTCTACAAGAACTTCTTATAGAAGACGTAAGGCTCCTAGTAGAAATAGTTATGTAGAGTATGATGAAGAAGATGAATTATTATAGAGGTGATTTAGAAAATGATATTTCCACATAATATAGAAGGTATTGTTAAGAATTCAAAAAAGTCTTCTACTAAGGATAAGACTTTATTTGGTTTAGTTATTCTTGCTATGGTCAATGGTTACCTTTTTATTATGGTTGCTCCATCTCTAAAAGAAGGATATGGTATACCTATTACAATAACTGTATTAGTAATTTTATTGCTAAATCTTGTAATAGGTTCTACCCTATTCAGAGTATTTATTTTGAAAGAAAAAGACCAATTAAAGGAATTTGAAAATTCTAAAGATGATTCTCTTTCTAGATATTATTTTATAAGAGAAAGAGAGACTCCTAAAATAGTTGAGGATATAGAAGTGTTTGAACATGTTGATGGTAATTTCTTCTTTGTTCTTCAAATCTTCTTAGGACCTAATGATATGGAAAAGAGTGAAGGTACACATAGATTCTTTTCTAACTTATTTAATGTATTAACTAGTTATTGTATAGATTTTAGAACTTATGTTTGTAAAGAACAGTTTTCCGAATCTATAGAATGTAAAAGGTTTTTAAATGGTTTAGGTAGAAGTGGAAATCCAGAACTTACTAAAGCTATGTTAGAGATAAGTGATGCAGTTTTAGATTTCACAGAAAAGAATGGACAGCTTTATAGTATATATCTTCCTATAAGAGTCACTCCATTTCAATTAACTGGTATTAAAGCATTTAAGTCTGAGTTAAGTGCTTTACTTTCAAATGATATACATTCTATTAGAAACTTTAAGTTTTTAAATAAAAAAGAGTTTAGAGATTTTATAAGAGATTACTATAATGTAGAAGCATTAGATCTAAGTAATATTAGAAACCCACAGGTTTCTGCACAACTTATGAGGACTTATGGAAAGAATATATGTCCTGTAAACGAATATGATTATAGATTTAATACGGGGGTGAAGGTTAATGATTAATTTTATGATTCTTGCAAGTAATGCTAATAATATAGCTGATTACTTTAATAGAAATTCAGGTGGTTCAATTGATATAGAACATAAGTATACTTCTTTACAAGATAATATGTCTTATATCATGAATTCAAATATAAGAATAGATAAATTTATTATAGTCATGTCAGAAGATTCTGACATGAACATTAAGCAAGAAATGACTTGCCTAATGAATTTAATTGATGGCAATGCTTTTTTCCGAGTTGGTGAGATATTAGTTTATGCTGAGGAGAACGAGTATTGTTCTTCTGGTATAAACTATTTTAAATTCGTAATGAATAATTTACATTTCGATAATTATACTATAAAGACTTATAAAGATGGTATAAAAATACAATCTTTGTACAGAGACACTTTAAGTATTTTACCACCAGATGAGAATAAAACAAGTTATAATGTAGTGTATAGAGTTAGGAAGGGAGAAGATAGTAAAGTAGGTTATTCTCCTAGACCTAGGAATCTTACTATAGTTCCAAAATCAAGAGATGGTGTTTCTGAATATGAAGATATAAAACATAATGCACTAAAATCTGAAAGTGGTAGATTAATAACTGAGATTGCTCCTAAGGAAATTATAAAAGTGGATTTTGATTTAGATTTATTTAAATCTAATTTATCATCTATTCAAAATGTTTATATTTATACTGGATGTGCAAAATCTGGAACAAGCTTTTTATGTACATCTGTAGCAATACAAACAGATAATACACTTGTACTTGACCTTAGTAAAAACTCAGGAAGTTATAAAACTTTCAAACGTCTTGGAGATAAAGTTACATATATAGATAATGCAAAGCTTTTCCTAGGGGAAGCTTATTTAGACAATGGTTTAAAGTGTGCTATTAATACTCATGAGGATTCTGCTATGAATCTTTTAAAGTGCCAGCCCCTGCGGCTGGCTGTGGTGCTTCGGCGGGCCCCGGCCTCCCC